>Ga0207145_1039_pt1 | contig 19842 bp, 12 predicted proteins | sample Alteio_BWMinHeat_35_FD_153578 | JGI IMG/M metagenome (GOLD analysis project Ga0207145, IMG submission 153578) | Enriched cells from forest soil in Barre Woods Harvard Forest LTER site, Petersham, Massachusetts, United States -... | ecosystem: Environmental > Terrestrial > Soil > Temperate forest >...
ATGAGATCGTTGGTTCCATCATCTCCCGCGTCGCTGGCTTGTTTGGCCATGGTGCGGGCTTCCTTCAAGATGACTTCGTGGGCTTCGAGAAGGCGAGAGATCTGCACCGGGGCTTCCTCTCGGCCACGGGGCGGGCGCGGGATGAGGGTGGTTTCGGCTACATCCGCAGCCATTGCCAGGCTAATGCCGCCCAGGAGCTGAATGCGCTCAGCGATGTCATCCACGAGTTCGTCTTGTTCTCCGTGGTGCTTGTCAAAGAGCAGATGCAACTGGTAAAACGTGGCACCAGAGACCTGCCAGTGATGTTTCTTGTACATGTCGCGAAGCGTCATGGTATCCGCGAGGAGCTGATTGAGGTTTTCGGTGCTCGAAGCGCATACCTGCTCATCGAGAGCGATCGGGAGTTTGGCGATTTTCCCGTAAGGCTGGATTTCGGGGGCATGTTGATGTTGAATCGGCCTGGCTTTTTTCGTGCCTGCTTCCAGCTGATTGTAGGAAGCGTCGTGCTTGCTGTTTTTGGGGCTCATGGATGTCTCTCCTAACGAAGGAATGTGCGGGAATGCCGAGATTCGCTCGGCGGGGGTTAGATGAAGAAAACCAGGCCGGGGATAGCAAGAATTCTCGATGCCCTCGAGAAACATTACGGCGTGCAGGTGGCTGTCGGCCCGAGCGATCCCTACGAGATGATCCTCTTTGTGAACTGTGGCTATCCAGCGACGGATGCGTCGTGCACGAAGGGATACGAACCGTTGAAGGCTGGCATTGGCACGAAGCCCGAGCAGATTTTTAAAGCGCCAAGCGCGAGATTGGCGAAATTGACACAGCCTGGGGGGATGTTCCCGGAGTTGCGTGCGGAACGACTGAAGCTGATTGCACGAATCGCAAACGAGAATTTTGGCGGCGATTTGAAGTGGGAGCTGGAGAAGTTGATTAAGGATGAAAAAACGCCGGCAGAGAAGAGACTGCGGCGAGCGAAGGGTGCGTTAAAGGAATTTCCGGTGATTGGAGAGCCGGGAGCGGACAAGATTTTGCTGTTCAGTGGAATGGCGCCTATAGCGGCGGTGCCTTCAGCGTGTACAGGCGTCCCACAAAGGATTTTCTTTGGACACGAGGATAAGAATTATGGAAAGGGCTACCGGGCCGCACAGGAGGCCATCGCGGCGGAAGTTCCAGAGGAATTTGAAGCGCGGCAGAGAGCTTATTTGCTCTTAAAAAAGCATGGGCAAGAGATTTGCAAGCGGACGAAGCCGAAATGCGAGATTTGTCCGATCAGCAGGATGTGCGCTTATTTTCAGGAAGGGCGAGCCAAGGCATCGTGAGCCGACCGAGAGTAGAGGATTGTTGGTTGCCAAATAGGGCGCGATGAATCGCGCCCCTACAAGGGCGGGATCTTGAACCAGAACTATTTCACTTCCCAGGTGTCGCCTGCGCGAAGGAGCTTGGCGAGATCGCCCGGTCCGCGCTTCGCAATGACGTCCTTGATCTGCTGATTCATCACGTCTTCGTAGCGCGGGAGATCGTCCCACGCGCGAAGAACCCCGATGGGTGTGGGAAAGCCTGGGCGGTGCTCCATGTGGGAAAGCAAAAAGGCGTAGGACGGACGCGGATGATGAGCGTCGTGCACGACCAGGTCCGATTCAGTGACGCCGTTGCCGAGTTGCACGACTTCGATGTCGCCGTCTGATTTGCGTCGGATGCCTTTGTCGCGGTTCTTGCCAAAAACAAGCGGCTTGCCGTGTTCGAGCTGGATGATGTGCTCGCTGCGCGCGTCGCGCTCGGTAAGATTGAACCACGCGCCATCGTTAAAAATGTTGCAGTTCTGCAGAATCTCGACGAACGCCGAGCCTTTATGTGCGGCGGCGTGTTTCAACGTCTCTTTTAGGTGCTGCTGGAAGACGTCGACGGAGCGAGCGACGAAAGTCGCCTCCGCGCCAATCGCGAGAGAAATCGGATTGAAGGGCCGGTCGAGCGAACCGAAGGGAGTCGACTTGGTTTTCTTATTGAACTCCGATGTCGGCGAATACTGGCCCTTTGTCAACCCGTAGATTCGGTTGTTGAAGAGCAGAACCTTGAGGCCGACATTTCGGCGAAGCATGTGAATCGTGTGATTTCCGCCGATGGAGAGTGCATCGCCATCGCCTGTCGCAACCCAGACTTCGAGGTCAGGACGAATTGCCTTAATGCCTGTGGCCACAGCCGGCGCGCGCCCGTGTATGGTGTGAAAGCCGAAGGTGTTCATGTAATAGGGAAAGCGGCTGGAGCAGCCGATCCCGGAAACGACCACAAAATTTTCTCTCTTGATTCCCAACTCGGGGAAAACGGACTGAACTGCGGAAAGGATCGCATAGTCGCCGCAGCCGGGGCACCAGCGCACTTCCTGGTCGGTCTGAAAGTCTTTCTTGGTGAGAGGGGCAATTGGCGGCAGTGTGGCTGTGCTCATAAAGATTTCTCTCCAAGAATCTCTTCAATCTTTTGCTCGACTTCGATCTGCTTGAATGGCCGGCCTTGAATCTTGTTAAGGCCGATGGCGTCAACGAGATACTTGGCGCGCAGCACCCAGAGGAGTTGGCCCATGTTCAGTTCCGGCACAAGCACCGTCTTGTAGCGCTGAAGGACATCGCCCAGGTTTGCGGGCAGCGGATTAAGATAGCGCAGGTGGACGTGCCCGATTTTACGTCCTTGCGCGCGTTGCGCTTTCAAAGCCGCAGTGATGGCTCCGTGCGTCGAGCCCCACGCGACAATCAGAAGATCACCTTCGGCATCGCCGGCGGGCACAACATCCGGAATGTCCTGCACGATTGACGCGACTTTCGCCGCGCGAATGCGCACCATATTCTCGTGATTGAGCGGCTCATAGTTGATATTGCCGGTAACGTCCTGTTTTTCGAGGCCGCCAATGCGATGCTCGAGGCCGGGCGTACCGGGAACGGCCCATGGACGGGCGAGGGTTTGGGGGTCCCGCTTGTAAGGCAAATATCCGTTCGGACCGTTGGGTTCCGTCGCGAACTTCACGGGGAACGCCGGAATTTCATCGACGTTTGGAATCTTCCAGGGCTCGGCGCCGTTCGCGAGATAACCGTCCGAGAGAATTATCACCGGAACCATGTATTTGATGGCAATGCGGCTGGCTTCGACAGCAGCCCAGAAGCAATCGCTGGGTGTCGCCGCCGCAATAATCGGAATCGGCGCTTCGGAATTGCGCCCAAAGAGCGCCTGTAAGAGGTCGGCCTGCTCGGTCTTCGTCGGCAAGCCTGTAGAAGGTCCGCCGCGCTGAATATCGCAAATGACCAGCGGAATTTCGACGGCGACCGCGAGACCCAGCGCTTCGGTCTTCAACGCCATACCCGGTCCGGAGGTTGTGGTGATGGCCAGCGCGCCAGCGTAGGCCGCCCCGATCGAGCTGGTGATGGCTGCGATCTCGTCTTCCGCCTGGAACGTCATCACGCCGAAATCTTTGTATTGCGAGAGCTCGTGCAGAATGTCCGAAGCCGGCGTAATCGGGTAGCTGCCCTGGAACAACGGCAATCCCGATTTTTGCGATGCCGTGACGAAGCCAAGTGCCAGCGCCTGGTTCCCGCTTAGGTTGCGGTAAAAACCTGGTGCGAGCTGCGCTGGCGGAATCTCGTAGCTGATCTGAAATGCTTCCGTGGCTTCGCAATAGGAGTAGCCGGCTTTCATGGCCAGCTTGTTGGCTTCCACGAGCAGCGGCTTGTTCTTAAACTTTGCGTCGATCCAGCGTACCGTCGGCTCCATCGAGCGGTTGTAGAGCCAGTAGCACATGCCCAGCGCAAAGAAGTTTTTGCACCGGCTGATGGACTTGGCGTCAATGCCGAGATGTTCGAGCGCCACCTTGGTCAGACGTTCCAGTTCTACCGAGAAGAGGCGGAATTTATCGAGCGAATGATCTTCGAGAGGATTCGTCTTCGACTGCGCCTTGCGCAGATCGTTTTCCGTAAACGCGTCGGAATTTACGATCAAGATCCCATTGGCCTTGAGGTCCGCGACATTCATTTTTAGCGCGGCAGGATTCATGGCGATCAGAACGTCTACGGAGTCTCCCGGCGTGTAGACATCGGTGGACGAGAAATGAAGCTGGTAGCCGCTCACTCCGGGCAGCGTACCGGCAGGAGCGCGAATTTCCGCGGGAAAATCCGGAAACGTGGCGATATCGTTGCCGTACAGCGCCACGGTATTGGTGAACTGGCTTCCGGTAATCTGCATGCCGTCGCCAGAATCGCCAGCGAAGCGGATGACGGCGCGATCAATCACCTCGCGCTTGTGCTTTACGGGCGGTGTTTCAATCAAAGTTGACATAGTGACCAAGGCTCCGCTGTGACTGGACTCCCGGACGAATCCCCCAAAGGAGTGTGGCTCGATTTGTTAGATGGGCAGTGCGAAAACCAGGTTGGATACTCTATCCAGCCGCCCGGAGCCTACGGCAAGAGAATACCACACCGGCCAGTGCGCGGCGGAGAGAGTCATGTTCGCGCAGCAATGTGTCGTTACAGAAAAGGCGGCGGGATTGTGCGAAGGGCGGCGCGTCACTACGGTTTAAGAGGTGGTAGCCGCCGCTGCCTCAAGAAACCGCGAGCGGTAGAAAAGCATAACGGCGACGATGGCTGCGCCGAAGCACAAACCAATAATCATAAACGTCTGAAGTAGGGAACTGGTCAGGAAAGGATTCCCGCCCGCCAACGCCGGATTTTCGGCATACGATTGTTGCATCGCCTCTTGCATGACCGTAAGAAAGCGCGGGTTCAGAATCGATAGAGTTCCATTCAATAGGAATACCAATTGAAAACCCAGAACGGTGTGCAATGCCCATGGTTTTAGCTTGAACATCCCCACGCCACCTGTTCCGTAGACGAGACCCATGAGTCCCAAAATAAATTTGGCGGTGAGGCCGCTGTAGAAATGTCCAAAGAAAAAGAAGGGCATCGAGCCGGTCACCGGGACAAGTACGATCAACAGCATGGAGAGAGCGGAGAAAATCAGAAAGCCCGCGAGAATCATGAGCGGCAAGGGGCAAGCGGGCTTTGGCGCAAGTAAGGGCGCAGTCACTGGCGCGGGAAGTGGGAAGCCGCTGACGTCCACGGTCGTGGGCGGCGGATACGTAGCCAAGGCTTGTGCTGGAGGCGTGAAGGCCGCCGACACTCGCGGACGAGTGAAGAGCACGAGCCACCAAGTGCCAACCCCGAGCGGGATGCCGTAGAACAAAACGATGAACCACTTCATGAAGCTCATCACGGGAGCAACGTTGGCATTCGCAGGCATCATGCCCGGCATGGCATTGAAAACCAGGAACAAGACGGGGATCGTGATGGCCGAAACCACGGTCATGAACGCGGCCCAGACGATAATGCTGATGCGAGCCCAATTCCTGCGGCGAAGTACGCCTGCCCCGACGAAAATCCCGAACACGCAGACCGCGATCATGAAAAACCAGACGATCCCTCCCATCGCGCGAGTGCCGGGCGGGATTGCCGGTCGGCCAGCGGAGGTCTGCACATCGGGAATTAGAAGCATGGAGACTTCGACCAATAATCCGCCGAGCACACCGAGCAAAGCGAAAATAATGGCGATTACACCCGCCGCGGTAACTGCTGGGAGGGACTCACGTTGGGGGAGCATATTCACTTGTATAGCATTTCGTTAGGTTAGCTCATATCGGTTCGTCTGCGGCGGCTGAAGTATGAGTAAACCATTGGATTACCGGCGGGGTTTCCGTAAACGTCTCCACTGGCTTTCTGAACCCGCAAATCTGCTTGGCGGGAAGATGGCTCTGACAATTTTGCGGATTGCCTGGAACACTTCTGGAAATGTAGAAGCTGCCCGGAGAAAGTAACGCGAAGACAACTTCGCACTTGACGTTCGCTTTCTTTTCGCCTAAAGTGGCTGTGGAAAACTTGTATTTGAGGAGGCGCTCCATGGCCCTGACGAAACGCCAAAAAGAAGTGCTGGATTACCTGGTTTCTTTTGACAACAAGCACGGGTACGCCCCCAGCTTTGAAGAGATTGGCAAAGGTTTGAAGCTCACCTCGCTCGCCACTGTGCATAAGCACATCACGACTCTCGAGAAAAAGGGGTTCATTCGTCGCGGCTACAACCAGAGCCGCTCAATCGAAATTCTGCAGTTGCCCAAGCCGGTAAAGGAACAGATCAGCGACAGGAGGATTCAAGAGTTGCCGCTCGTGGGCCGCATCGCCGCCGGCCGGCCCCTTGAAGCCGTTGAGGAGCGCGAGACACTCTCGCTCGGCGACTTCGCCCGCGGTGGCAACTCCTTCGTGCTTCAGGTTAAAGGCAGCTCCATGATCGAAGATCACATCATGGATGGCGATTATGTCGTATGCGAGCAGACGCAGGTGGCCAATGCAGGCGACATCGTCGTTGCATTGATTGGCGGAGAGGATGCCACGCTCAAACGTTTCTATCGCGAAGGGGCGGGCAAAATCCGCCTCCAACCAGCGAATTCAGAGATGGCCCCGATCATGGTTGCTGCGAATGATCTGAAGATTCAGGGCCGCGTCATCGGCGTTCTCAGAAAATATTGAAGTTTAGACCTAGTCCCGCTGACGCGCACCCCTGCAGCTGCGTTTATGGCCTTCCAGGCTCTCCAGTATTTCTCCCCGTTTGAACTAGCCTCGCCGCCGCCCGAGCATGTCGGTGGGGCACTCGTACATGCATCCATTTCCATTTCCGGTTACTATGAGAATTCCTTGTCACCATCGGGGAGCGAAAAGCGTCAAACCTGCGGAGCGGAACGAGCCCTTATTCCGCCGCGAGGGGAACAACGAATTGTCTACCAAGCGCCAAAACTTATTGATTGTCGAGCCTGATGAGACACTGCGTCAGCAACTCCAGAATGTTCTCGGTTCCGCGGGATATCAGGTTTCCACGGCCGCCTCGCAGGAAGAAGGCTTTCGCGTCGTCCAAACCGGCGCCGTGGACGTGTTCCTCCTCTCCGCAGACCTCGCCGATGTCCTGTGTTGCAGTTCGCTCAGCGAAATCAAAGGCCTTGGCAGCACGGCCAACACGCGAGTGATAGTCTTCGCGCGCGGCGGCGGTGCGGTGCGTGCGCGCGCTCTCGATCTCGGAGCCGATGATGTGATCACGCCTCCCTGGGAAGACGCGGAACTTCTCTCTCGCGTCCGTGTGCAGTTGCGCGACAAGCACGCCCTCGAGGAATTGCAGGAGAAATCCCGTTTAGCCGAAGAGGGACAGGAAATCGCGCACACCGCATTTCAAGCCATTGCCGTAACGGAAAAAATGACGCGCGACGCATTTTCCACAGGCCGTGCGTTGAAGATTGGCGTTTCCGCGCTGCTCGGAGTCGCCGCGCTCATCTCCATTATTTTTCTGCTCTTTACCCGCCGCGCCGATAAAGAGACCCGCCGCGCCTATTCCGTGATCGCACAACTGGAACATGGAGTGCGCACGGAAGAAGCTCTTGTCGCCGAGGCCAACCGCGCCCGCGCCGAGCTTCAGCAATCGGACATCACTGAGCAGAAACAGCTTCTGCAAAAGCAGACGGACGACCTGCGGCAAAAGATCTCCGCCGCGGACGCTAGCGAAGTCTCCGGCCTTCGCAAACAGTTGGACGAGACCACCAGCCGTTTGAAGAAAGTGGAGACGCAATCTGACGCTGCTGAAAACGTAATTCGGGCCAACGCACCCAGCGTCTGTCTCCTCCACGTCTCGGTATCTTTCCTTGACAAGGACTCGCACCGCCCCTTGCGCTACGGAGCGATCAATCCGGATGGTCAGCCGCTCAAGGATGGCGACGGCAATGTGGTTTACAGCCTTGAAGGCCGTGCCCCCGAAGTCCGCGAAGACTTTTTCGGCACCGGATTTATCGTCGGCCAGAACGCAGTCCTCACCAACCATCATGTCGCCCAACCATGGTGGAAGAATGACGAACTCAGCGCTGCCGTACAGCAAGGATTGCAGCCGACCATAGCGGAGATGACCGCTTATTTCCCCGAGGCAGGTAGCGGCATTCCTCTGAACATCTCGCAAATCTCGGACGATGCCGACCTCGCGTTGCTTCGCGGCGACTTTTCCACGCTGAAACGTCCCGTCCTAAAACTCGATGGACGCAAAGAAGCGGCTATCAGCGGCCAGCCCTTGATTTCGCTCGGCTATGCAACCGGAATCAGCGCCATACTTGCGCGCGCCGGCGAAGATACCGTTAAGGACATCGTCAGGGTGAGCGGCGGCGACCCAGGAAAAATTGTGGATGAACTCCAGCAGCGCAAGTTGATTCGCCCGCTTGTGACGCAGGGACACATCGGCGACGTCTTGTCAGACAAAATTGTCTATGACGCCCAGACCACTTCCGGCGGATCCGGTGGACCGCTTATAAACCGCGATGGCCAGGTGATTGGCGTAACTTTCGCCGTCGTGCGGGGCTTTGGCGGCTCCAACTTCGGAGTGCCCATTCGCTATGCACAACCGCTGCTCAAGCAATAAGCCTCTTTGCGGCCACGGCGAGAGTCGGCGCCTCAAGCCAGTATTCCGAGCCTCTCGAATCAATAAGCCCATAGCCTTCGGACTGCGCGCAATTTTGGTTGGAATACTTGTCTGCGCGCTCGTTTCGCCGAGCACGACCAGGGCATACGCGGTGTTGGCCCACGAAGCCATCATCGATGCGGCTTGGGAGACGCACATCAAGCCTCTTCTGGTTGCCCGTTTTCCTGGCTCGACGGAAGAGCAGTTAAGCGAAGCGCAGGCCTACGCCTATGGCGGCTCGATCATTCAGGACATGGGCTATTACCCGTACGGCAGCCATTTTTTCAGTGATCTGACCCACTACGTGCGGAGCGGAGACTTCGTGCAGGCCTTGTTGCGCGACTCGAAGGACCTCGATGAGTACGCCTTTGCCGTCGGTGCACTGGCTCACTATGCCGCCGACAACGACGGGCATCGCCTTGCTACCAATCGCGCCGTACCCCTCCTCTATCCTGCACTCCGGAAAAAATACGGCGACACTGTTTCGTATGAACAAGATCCTCTGGCTCACACCAAAACGGAGTTCGGCTTTGATGTTCTCGAAGTGGCATACGAGAGCTACGCCCCCGACGGCTACCACGACCTCATCGGCTTTGAAGTTTCGCAAGACCTTCTAGATCGTGCTTTCGAGGAGACTTACGGTCTGAAGCTCAAAGATATCCTTCTAGACGAGGACAAAGCCCTCAACTCCTTTCGCCATGCCGTCAGCAAAACCATCCCGACCGCCACAAAAGTCGCGTGGAGCCTGAAGAAGGATGAAATCAAGACAGACTTGCCGGGTATCACCAAGAAAAAATTTCGCTACAATCTTTCCAAAGCCAACTACGAGCGGGAATATGGCAAGAATTATCAGAAGCCGAATTTTCGCGAAAGGTTCCTCGCATTTCTCTACAAATTGATTCCGAAATTTGGCCCGCTTAAGGTTCTACAGTTCAGAACTCCGACTCCGGAAGCCCAGCGCATGTTTCGTTCCAGCTTCAACGTCACTTTGGACAAATATCGGGGGCTGATCGCGGACGTAAGTGCTGGCCATCTCGATTTGCCCAATGATAATTTCGACGTGGGCGAAGCTACGGGGCCTGGGAAATACGCGATGAACGACGATGCCCACGCCAAGCTCCTTGATAAGCTCGCGAATCAAAAGTTTGCCGGTATGTCAGCTGAGTTGCGAGACGAGATACTGCACTTTTATTCAGAGCCTGACGCCCCTTATGCGACCAAGCGCGACCCCAAAGCCTGGGCTACCGTGCAATCAGAACTCGCTCAATTGAAGACCGCCTCTCCCTCAGTGGCCTCGGGTGTCGGGCGAACCGCGCCATAGGTTTAGCGCTATCTTTTCCCGCATGAGCTCGGCGCGCCGCTTCTGGCGCGTCATGTCTCTGCATTCAAATTGCCTGTCTTGTGAATCGAAAAATGTGCTCCAATCGTCCCGCGAGCGCATGAAACAATATAAAATTTCGCGTAAGCTTCTTGCCGGCTCAGGGATGAAGAAGAACAAACCCATTAGAAAATTGCTGGCTGCCAATCGCAGCGAAATTGCCATCCGCATTTTCCGCGCCGCGAACGAACTTGGCTTGCGCACCGTGGGAATCTATTCGCAGGAAGACCGTCTTGCCCTTCACCGCTTCAAAGCCGATGAGGCATATCAAGTTGGCGCAGGCAAGGGCCCGGTGGTGGCGTACCTCGACATCGACGGCATCGTTGCGCTCGCAAAAGAAAAAGGCGTCGACGCTATTCACCCCGGCTACGGCTTCTTATCCGAGAATCCAGCATTCGCACGCGCTTGCCAAAAAGCAGGCATCGCCTTCATCGGACCAGGTCCCGAATTGCTCGAACTCCTTGGAGACAAAACCGCCGCAAGGCGCCTCGCGGACTCTGCTGGCGTACCAGTGCTTCCGGGAACGGAGGAATCGATCCACTCCTCCGCTGAAGCGCGAAAACTTGCGGCCTCGATCGGCTATCCCCTAATCGTAAAGGCCGCGATGGGCGGCGGCGGGCGCGGCATGCGCGTAGTCCGCGGCGAAGAGGAACTCGATCAGCGCTTGGAAGAGGCCCAAGGGGAGGCCAAGTCGGCTTTTGGCGACGCGAGCGTTTTTCTCGAAAAATATTTGCCTCGAGCCCGCCACCTCGAGGTCCAGATTCTCGCGGACAATCACGGCAATTTGCTGCACCTCTACGAGCGCGATTGTTCCGTCCAGAGGCGTCACCAAAAGGTCGTCGAAGTTGCTCCCGCGCCGAATTTGCCGTCATCCGTGCGCGCGGAATTATGCGATGCCGCCGTCCGTCTCGCCCAGAAAGCGAAATATCGCAACGCGGGGACCGTCGAATTCCTTTACGACGTCGATGCGCAAAAATGGTACTTCATCGAAGTGAATCCTCGCATCCAGGTCGAACACACCGTCACTGAAATGGTCACGGGCATCGATTTGGTGCGGTCGCAAATTCTTGTTGCGCAGGGCCACAAGCTCCACGAAGAACCTCTGGCGTTGCCCGAACAAGCCAATGTGCCGCTCTATGGCGCTGCCCTGCAATGCCGCGTTACCACCGAAGACCCGGAGAAGAATTTCGCCCCTGACTATGGCAAGCTCACGACCTACCGATCCCCAGCAGGATTTGGAATCCGTCTCGACGGCGGCACTGCCTACGCCGGAGCGGTGCTTGCCGCGTATTACGATTCGCTCCTCGTCAAGGTGACTGCCTGGGGGACGAAACTCCCCGAAGCCTGCCAGCGCATGGACCGAGCCCTCCGCGAATTCCGGATTCGCGGCGTCAAGACCAACATCCCTTTCCTCGAAAACGTCATCAACCATCCGCGCTTTCGCGCCGGTGAAGTCACGACCTCTTTTTTGGATGAATCGCCCGAGTTGTTTCGCCTTCAAAGCCGTGGCGACCGGGCCACAAAACTTCTTTCCTATCTCGGCGACGTCATTCTCAACGGCAATCCCGAAGTGAAGGGCAAACCGGTCCCCGAACGGTTCGAAAAGGCCACTCTGCCCAGTATGCCCGGTATTGATCCGCCTTCAGGGACCCGGCAGCTTCTGCAGAAGCTTGGTCCGAAGAAATTTTCCGCTTGGGCTAGAAAAGAAAAGCGTCTTCTGATCACGGACACTACTTTCCGCGACGCCCACCAATCGCTGATGGCCACGCGCGTCCGCACGCACGATTTGCTGGCCACCGCCAACGCCGTCGCGCAACGTCTTCCAAATCTTTTCAGCCTTGAAATGTGGGGCGGCGCAACGTTCGACACTTCCATGCGCTTTCTACACGAGGATCCGTGGCAGCGTCTCCGCGACCTACGCCAACGCATTCCCAATATCTGCTTTCAGATGCTTCTCCGCGGCGCAAATGCTGTCGGCTACACCTCGTATCCGGACAACGTAATCATCGAGTTTGTCCGCGAGTCCCACGCCCAAGGCATCGACATCTTTCGGATCTTCGATTCGCTCAACTCCATCGAAAACATGCGCATCTCCATCGACGCTGTTCTCGAAACCGGCGCCGTCTGCGAGCCCGCGATTTGCTACACCGGCGATCTCTTCGACCAATCCCGCCCCAAATATTCGCTGAAATATTACGTTTCCATGGCCAAGCAGCTTGAAAAGCTCGGCGCGCATTTTCTCGCCATTAAAGACATGGCCGGACTCTGCAAGCCCTACGCCGCCTACGAACTCGTCAAAACTCTCCGCGAAGAAATCGCCATCCCTGTCCACTTTCACACGCATGACACCAGCGGCATCAATTCTGCCTCCGTACTGAAAGCTGCGGACGCCGGCGCCGATGTTGCCGACGCCGCCATCGCCTCCATGAGCGGCGGCACCAGCCAGCCCAATCTAAACTCCATCGTCGAAGCCCTGCGCCACACTCCGCGCGACACAAATCTCGATATCGAGGCACTCAACGAATGCTCCGACTATTGGGAAACGGTCCGCACCTACTATTTGCCCTTCGATTCCGGACCGAAATCTGGCTCCGCGCGCCTCTATCAACATGAAATCCCCGGCGGCCAATACACGAATCTCCGCGAACAGGCGGCCGCCATGGGCCTGGGCCACCGCTGGCGCGAAGTCGAGAAAATGTATGCCCAAGTGAACCAACTTTTTGGCGACATCGTCAAAGTCACGCCGTCCAGCAAAGTCGTCGGCGACATGACGCTCTTTCTCATGGCCAATGAGATGCAACCCGGTGATATTCTCAAGCTCGACGAAAACCATGACGTCTCTCTTCCGAACTCCGTCGTCGAAATGTTCTCCGGCGTCCTGGGGGTTCCACCTGGAGGATGGCCGCGGAAACTGCAAAAAATAATCCTTCGCGGCGCTGCCCCTCTCAAAGGCCGCCCCGGCGCAAGCCTCGAAGCGGTCGATCTCGCCACGGAATCCGCCATGCTCGCCAAGAAATTAGCTCACGACGTGCGCCGCGATGATCTGTTGAGCTATCTGCTCTATCCCGATGTCTTCGTTAAGTACGACAAGTTCCGCCAGACCTACGCGGATGTCAGCGTTCTGCCGACGCCTGCCTTCTTCTATGGCCTGGCTTCCGGCGAAGAGATCACCATCGAAATCGAGCCGGGAAAAACGCTCATCCTCAAATTTCTCACCGCAAGCGACCCGCACCCGGATGGAACGCGTACACTGTTCTTTGAGCTGAACGGCCAACCGCGCGAAGTGAATGTTCGCGACCGGGCGCTGCGCGTCGTCGAACGCACACATCCGAAAGCGGACCCCGCCGATCCCGGGCAGGTCGCCGCGCCCACGGCTGGCGTAATCAGCGGCATTGCCGTGCAAGCGAATCATCCCGTGGAACGCGGAGCGAAACTCTTGACCCTGGAAGCCATGAAAATGCAATCCAATATCTACGCGCCCATCTCCGGCCGTATCACAAAGCTGCTGGTCACTCCTGGGCAGCACGTCGAAGCAAAAGACCTTCTGGTGACCATCGCCCCGTGAGCGGCCCCAATCTCCGCAAGCACGAAGGCTTTCGCTCGCGCTTCCTCAGAAACCAGCGCGATCTCATCGTTTATCTCCCACCTGGATATGACGATCAACCCTCGCGCCGCTTTCCCGTCCTTTATCTTCACGACGGCCAAAACCTTTTCGACGGTGCAACCTCCTTCATCCCCGGCATGGACTGGCACGTTGGCCAAACGGCCGATTACTCGATCAGCACCGGAACTGTCGAGCCGCTCATCATCGTCGGCATGTACAACACGAAAGCCCGCATCCGTGAATACACGCCCACCCATGTCCCCAAACTTGGCGGTGGCCGCGCCGATCGTTACGCCAAATTTCTGACAGAAGAAGTAAAGCCATTCGTCGAACGCGAATACCGCACGATCTCCGGTCCTGAAAAAACCGGCATTGGCGGCTCTTCCCTCGGCGGTCTCGTTTCTCTCTACCTTGGCCTGAAGTTCCCGCGTATCTTCGGAAAGATCGCGGCTCTCTCGCCTTCGGTCTGGTGGAACCAGCATGTGATGCATCGCTTCGCAGAGGCCGCCGACGTTTATCCTCGTCCCACCGTCTGGCTCGACATCGGTACGCGCGAAGGCCCTCGCATCGTCCAGGACGTCGAACAATTTCGCGATGTGCTTCTGCAAAAAGGCTGGCAACTCGACCGCGACCTGCATTATGAGCGCGTCGAAGGCGCCGAGCATAATGAAGCGGCTTGGGCTCAGCGCGTCGGCCCTTTTCTGCAATTTCTGTATCCGGCTCGGTAGACCGAAGTATAATCCGCACCTGTCGCGTGCGCCTGTTTATACCCGTTTCATCAAAGCCGCGCGCTATTCAGAGGTCATCGATGCCAGAGAGCCGTCCTCTCACCATCCTCTGTGTCAGCTCCTACGAAAAGGGTCAGGAATTCCTCCGCACCTGTAAAGCCATCGGCTGCCGTGTTCTCCTCCTGACTGTCGAAAAGCTCCGCGAAGCAGATTGGCCGCGCGAGTCCATAGACGAAATGTTCTTCATGCCCGAAGAACTTTCAACCCACGACCTCATCAACGCCGTGAGCTTTGCCGCCAGATCGCAACCCATCGACCGCATCGTGGCCCTCGACGAATTCGATATGGAAAATGTTTCGGCCCTCCGCGAACACATGCGCATTCCCGGCATGGGCCTGACCACGGTACGCTACTTCCGCGACAAGCTCGCCATGCGCGCCCGTGCAAAAGAAGCGGGCATCGCCGTCCCCGAATTTGTTCACGTCTTGAACTACGATAATTTGCGCGAATTCATGAATCGCGTCCCCGCGCCGTGGTTGCTAAAGCCGCGTTCGCAAGCCTCCGGTATCGGCATGAAGAAAATTCACGACCCCGCCGAACTCTGGCCTTGGCTCGATCAGTTGGGTGACAACCAGTCCAACTATTTGCTCGAACAATTCATTCCCGGCAGTGTCTACCACGTTGACAGCGTTGCTTCCGAGCGTGATGTGGTCTTCGCAGAAGCACACGCCTATGGCGCCCCTCCTCTGGAGACCTCGCACCAAGGGGGTGTTTTCACTACTCGCACTCTTCCCCGCGATTCAACGGAGGTCAAAACTCTTCTCGACATCAATCACAAAGTTCTCCAGGATCTCGGTTTCCTCCGCGGCGTCACGCACGCTGAATTCCTCAAATCCCACTCTGATGGTAAGTTTTATCTTCTCGAGGTCGCCGCCCGCGTCGGCGGCGCCTACATTTCCGATGTCATCGAAGCTGCCACGGGCATCAATCTCTGGCGTGAATGGGCGCGTCTCGAAGTCGGGGCAGGGAAGCAGCCCTATCAGTTGCCGCCTACCCGCCTTGATTACGCGGGCGTGATTGTCTGCCTCTCTCGTCAGGAGCGGCCCAACACTTCCGCCTACGCCGATCCCGAAATCGTGTATCGCATCACCAAATATCACCACGCCGGTTTCGTCTTGAAATCGCCGCAGCAAGCCCGCATCGAAGAACTGCTGGCGTCTTATGCAAAAAGATTTCAAGCGGATTTCCTTGCCACGGCACCTGTTCCAGAAAAGCCAAGTTCGTGATCTCCGGGATTCTCCAATTTCTGCCTCCTACCTCTAGTCACCAGAAATTTACCCAATCCTAACCGCGAACATTGGACGAACTCACTGTCCAAAGGTCTAGTTACTGTCACGCACAAGCAAACAACACGGCATTTGCCGTCCGCCATGCCGAGGAATACAGTTTGCAATACCCCAAGCGTTTTTCCGCGCGGGGTGGTGCTATCCCTTTGGGAGGACCGATGTGGGGCAATAAGAAACCGGAAACGCCGCAATCCGCGCAACCGGTACCGTCAACGCCAAATTTTCCAACGAATCAGCCGCCGAAGCCCGCTCCGGCGACTTGGGAGGATAAACCTGCAATGAGTACAGATGCCATGCGTCCACTGGGTGCAACCGCGGACCGCGCCACGGCGCGGCTCGGGGCCAGCCTGCACGTGAAAGGCGAGATCTCCGGCAATGAAGATCTGCTGATCGACGGCTCGGTCGAAGGACTGATCCAGCTTGATGAGCGGAAGCTGACAGTCGGAACTACCGCAAAGGTCACTGCCGATATCATCGCCCGCGAGGTCGTTGTTTTCGGCACCGTGAAGGGAAATCTTCGCGCCAAGGACCGTATCGAAATCAAGAAGGATGGCTCCGTCAACGGCGATCTCACCACCGCCCGCATCATGATCGAAGACGGCGCCTACTTCAAAGGCTCTATCGAAATTGATAGAAGCTCAGAGAAGGAATCCGGACACAACGCTTTTGCAAAGAGCTCCAACGCTCCTGTCGGCGCTCCGGCAACGAAGACTATCTAATTCAACCAATCGGCTCTATTTTCCTCAAGGGCGGCGCGGACATCCAGTCCCCGCCGCCGTTTGATTTTTCTGCCCCTGCCTCCCTCGTCCCCAAGATTTCTTAACTTGACAATTATTCTTTTTGGATTAAAGTGATTCGCGGTATCCCTCTCAACTCCGCGTCTCCCGGCTCTTGCCGCGCTCAACCGCCGGCACCGCTCCTTTAGCCGGGACTCGCAAGGAACGTGGGGCTTTTCGATGGTATGGCTCTGGCAAAGGGCCCCGGTTTTGTCGCTTGCTCTTTTGTTTCTGGCTTCGAGCGGCTGTGGTGGCGGCTCTTCCTCAATTCAGCCCCCTCCGCCACCTCCTCCGCAACCCGATTTCTCGATCGGCTTTTCCCAAAATTCTGTCAGTGTGTTGCAAGGCGCCACGAGCCAGGCGGTCAATTTGTCCGTCAACCCGCTTAACGGTTTCACTGGGGCCGTTCAGGTGACCCTTTCGGCTTTGCCCTCCGGCGTCGTATCGAGCCCCGCAAGTCCTTTCAGCATCCCCGTAGGCTCTAGCACCCCGGTCCTCTTTTCTGCCGCGCCAAACGCATCGACAGGAAACTCCACCATAAGCGCTCAAGGCACCAGCGGCTCTCTTTCGCATCCCGCAAGTCTCGCTCTCACCATTCAAGCTGGCGTGGCTGCAAATCTGCCGCGAACCACCTACTCGAGAACAGATTCCGTTCCGGCCATGGACGATCCCTCTGGTGAGCCTCATCACCGGCACATCGCCTACGATCCCGCTCGCCAACATGTTTTCGTGGCTAACCGAGCTATGAACCGTGTCGAAATTTTCTCCTCCGCCAGCTTCACGCGAGTGGCTCAAGTCAGTATCCCGGGCGCAAGTAGCGCCGATCTCTCCCCCGACGGCGCTACAGTTTGGATCGGCACCGTGACCGAACAAGTCGCCGCGATCGACGCATCTTTGCTACAAATCAAAGCACGTTACGGAATCATGGGGCTGCAGCCCCTTCCCAATACGCTCTTCGACCGCCCCGAAGAGTTGCTCGCTCTCTCCAGCGGCAAACTTATGCTGCGCCTCCGCCAATCTCAATCCAGCGAAGCTCTCCTTGCTCTTTGGACTCCCTCCTCGAACTCGCTGGCTAACCTTACCTCTACGGAGCCGCAGCTCTTTCAAAATGGTCTCGGCCCCATGGCCTGCACCGGCGATCAATCCAAAGTAATAGTAGCCGCCAGCGACACGAGCGGAGAACTGGCGGTCTACGATTCGAACGGCAACGTTCTCGCTGGCCCGCATGGCCTCGGCAATGGCACGATTCCTCTCGTAGCCGCAAATCCCGACGGCTCCAGATTTGCCGCAGTGTTCGTTTCGAACGGAGCAACACAAGTCTCGCTTCTGGATGGTTCGCTTAATCCGGCAGGAACCTACTCGACCTCGGCTGTGAACGGTCTCGTATTCTCTCGGGATGGACAGTTCTTATATGTCAGCGAGAATGCCGCCGCTCCGCCAATCATCGCCGTCCTTGATGGCCACACTCTCAATGCCATTGGCCAGGTCCCTGATTTGTGGATCGCTGGCCGGCGCACGGAAATCGAGGAGATCGATAACACCAAGCTTCTATTCGGCGTTGCAAATCGCGGCCTCGGTTTTGTCGACGCCGCGACTCCTGGCGCACTTTCCGCTGCCGTGCCTGTTTTCGCCGCTCCTCCTACCGCCAGACCCTCCGAAGGCCCAGTGACCGGTGGAACGGCTACGGTTCTCGAAGGACAAAACTTTGGAACCCCAACACAAATACTTTTTGGCACGCAATCCGGCACAAACGTCGCCGCAACAGGGAATTCACAGATCAACGCCACCTCTCCTCCAAACGCTGCCAATGGCCCCGTCAACATCACTTCCTATTTCTCGAACGGCTGGCTTTCTCTCGCCCCGGACGCCTTCAGCTACGGCCCGCAAGTCCTGCAAATCCTCCCCAACGCAGGAACTCCCACCGGCGGCGATATCGTCAAAATCTACGGCTACGGCTTCGGCAACGACCCCACAAAACTCTCCGTCGCTTTTGGCGGGGCAGTCGCCACAGTGCAAACCGCGCAAGACGTGACAGCTATCGCGCCTTCGCTCGGTCTGGATTCGACTTATCCCTTTCCGCTTGAAAGCATCACTCTGCAAACGCCTGCGGGAACTCCCGGCAAAGCTGACGTAGTCATCACCTCGCCCGCCGGGACCGCGACCGTCTCGAAATCCTTTCAATACTTGCAGAGCGAGAATTTTTATCCCCGCCCTTCTTTCTACACTTTTGTTTTGTACGATCAGGCCCGCCAGCGTCTTTATCTCAGCGACATCGATCACGTCGACGTTTTCGAAATCATGTCCAGTTCTTTCGACCAGCCTGGCATTGAGCCGCCGGGCGGTCCGCCTCCTACTGCCGGAATCCGTGGGCTTGCTCTCACTCCCGATGGCTCGCAACTGGTCGCTGCCGATTTCGGCTCGCAAAGCATCTATCTCTTCAATCCGGATACCCGTTCCGGCACTACAGTCCCTGTGGGAGGTGTCGGCGGCTTCACAAACTCCGGTCCCGCGCGCGTCGCCGCCACAAGCACTCAGTCCATCTTTGTGGGTCTGAGTGCGGAGTCCGGCTCGTCTGGCGCGTGCACCTCTTGTCTGGGTCAACTCAACCTCAGCGCCACGCCGCCCGCGATTCAACCGGTCTCTGAACCGCAAGTCAGCAGTATCACGGGGGCTCCGCTGGTCCAATCCAATGGCAACGGCGATCAGGTCTTTGTAGCCTTTGCCTCCGCCCCCGGTGGCCCTCTTGCTCTTTGGAATTCTTCTTCTCCCGATCAATTTTCAACACTCACGGCGAATGCCTCCGCCACCGATCTTGGTGCCGCCGCCGATGGAACCATGTTCGCTCTCCAGGCCAACGGCACAACCGAGGTGCGCACCGCCGATCTTGCCCTTGCCGCCGTGCCGGCGAATCAAGAACTCCTGCAGATCCCCGGTCGCAATCAAGTGCCCGGCGTAACGCTCCATCCCACCGGCGCACTCGTCTACCAGCCGTTCCTTACCGGGCCAACGGGAAATGCCGGAGTCAAAGGCGGCATCGACATCCTTGACGCGCACACCGGCTTACTCCGCCTCCGCATCCTCATGCCACAGCAATTCATGACCGCCGCCGACGCTCTCCACGGCATCTTTCTCACCACCGACGAAAACGGCCAGCGCCTTTTCGCCCTCACCTCCCAGGATGGCACCGCGCAAAACGCCGGGATCACCGTGGTGACGCTCGCCAACGTCCCGCTCGGAATCGGAACCCTCTCTCCCGCGAACGGGCCCGCCGCAGGTGGAACCACACTGACGATTCGCGGCAGCGGTTTCGCAACAGGCGCCACCGCCACCATCGGTGGCAAATCCGCCTCCGTCACCTTCAAAGACATGAACACTCTAACCATCATCACGCCAGCGCTTACTGCCGGCGCGCAGCGCCTCACCATCACCAATCCCAACGGCGAAGCCATCTCCCTGGACGCCGTCTTCACCGCCAACTAGCCCTACTTGTCTGGGCGTACTG
>Ga0207145_1040_pt1 | contig 19806 bp, 16 predicted proteins | sample Alteio_BWMinHeat_35_FD_153578 | JGI IMG/M metagenome (GOLD analysis project Ga0207145, IMG submission 153578) | Enriched cells from forest soil in Barre Woods Harvard Forest LTER site, Petersham, Massachusetts, United States -... | ecosystem: Environmental > Terrestrial > Soil > Temperate forest >...
GCACCGCCCGTCAAGCCGGATGCGTAAATTTGCTGCTGGCGCTGCGGACCTGATGGAATCTGAGAACTGGGAGTTTGTTCGCTCATGGCGGAGCAGGATTATACACACAGCCCCACGAACGTTGCAGAAAGCAATCAAGACGTGAAGGGTTGTTGGGGAGCAGCCGGCGCAACGGGAGCTAATTTGGCCAGACACCACTTGCCAATGATCGGGTAGCCAGCCCACTCGCCGCGATTGGCCTTGATTCCGTACATGATGCCCATGGCCACGTTTGCGACCCATCCCAGCATCGCGAACAACCAGAAAAACGGAAAAAACAGAAGGAACATGGGTGGCGTACCCGAACTGTGGCCACCCGAGGCACTAAACATGATGCCGGCGAAGATGGAAACGAAAAAGACAAAGAAGCCGCAAAAGATCAGAACCATATAACAGAGCTGCCAGATAAGGGATTGCAAGGCATGGAATTTCACGAATTGAGATTTCTGTCTGATGCAAAAAATAATCAAGGGTGCGATGAAGCCTGCAAACACCTGGAGAAGATGCGCAAGAAACGCCATACTGCGCTCGTCCTGGGTAGGCTCGGGCAAGGAAGCGAGAACCGGCAAATTCGCCACGGATTCACCCTCCGGTGTGTAGTCCCAAGGTAGCTCGAATCCTTTGCCCGCGCCGATACAAGCAGGATGAGTGTGCGCAATCAGGGATTAACCGATGGTCGCGTTGTCGCAGAAACGGCTAACATCCAGCGGATTCTCGAAAATCACCCCGGATGTCGAGCCCTTGACACCGCTCCGAACCCCACTCAAGATTGGGCCATCGTGGAATATTCATTGAGCGGCAAACTCGCCCAGATCGTCCTTCCCGATTGCGACGGCCGCGAAATTCCTCTCGGCTCGCTATGGAACGCTCAACCGGCCGTGCTGGTTTTTCTCCGCCACTACGGATGAATCTTTTGCCGCGAGCACATCGCGCAGTTGCGCGAACATGAGCAAGCATTCCGGGACAAGGGTGCGTCGCTTGCCGCGGTTGGACTCGGAGACCGCAATTACGCCCGGATGTTCCGTGAAGAATCGGGCATTACGTTCCCTCTGCTGATTGATGAATCCCGCCAAGCCTATCGCGCCGCGGAATTGAAGTCCGCTAATCTTTTGCATCTTCTGCGAAGCGAAAATGCCGCAGCGCGAAAACGTGCGCGTGCAGCAGGCCATCATCAGCATAAGTTAGGGCAGAATCCATTTCAGCTAGGCGGCAGCTTCGTTTTCGGACCGGGGAACGTCGACCGGTTTGCCCACATCAGCCAGACGTTTGGTGACAACGCTACGATTGCGGCCCTACTGGCCGCGCTTCCCTAACTCAGCCTTTGCGCATTCGACAGAACTGCCCGCATTCCCTCATGCGGATGGGGAACTGCTGGTAAAATAGCGGAGTGATAAAGGACCTCTTCGCAAAAGGCTGGATCGCGCTGCTTTGCGTGTGCCTGCTGGTAGCCTTCGGCTCCGCACAAAGCAGACCACCGAGCGGAAATTCCCGGCAGGAGTTCCTCGATAAATTCGTGGCCGCGGCGATCGAGCGCACGACACATTCCGTGAAGTACGTTTCCGCCTACGTCCATCTCGACTATCCCGGAGGAGACGTCCCGGCCGACACAGGCGTCTGCTCAGACGAAGTTATCCGCTCCTACAGAGCCGTCGGCGTCGATTTGCAAAAGGAAGTTCACGAAGACATGGTGAAGAATTGGGAGGATTATCCGCCCAAAGCAAAATGGCACCAAGCACATCCAGATTCGAGCATCGATCACCGTCGCGTGCCCAACCTGATGGTGTTTTTTAGCCGAAAGGGAGAAACCCTGCCAATCTCGTTGCGCGCGGAGGATTATTCGCCGGGTGATATTGTCACGTGGGATCTAGGCGGAGATGTGCCGCATATCGGGATTGTGGTGAACGTAAAATCCGCCGAAAGCGGCCGATTGCTGATTGTTCATAACATCGGCCAGGGACCCAAAATGGAAGATGTTTTATTCGGCTGGAAAATTACGGGACATTACCGGTATCTCGGTCCGCCTTCCTCAGCAGCACACTGACTCTTCCGCTGGGAATGCATAACTCTCCACCTCATGCGAGCCTCTTAGACATAATGATGTAATGGCCCGGCACCTTTGGTTGTAATGAAGGCGAGAACGGCGCCGCACCGACTTCTTCGTACCCGAGTCGCCTGTAGAACGGCGGAAGCGGTGTTCGTTGACTGATGACGCGCAGATCGACCGCGCCGCAACCTGATGCGCGGAAGTATTCTTCCGCGGCCACTATTAACTTTCTCCCCAATCCTGTACCCTGACGCGCCGGATCCACCGCTAACAACCCCAGATATCCGCGGCCATCGCGAATCTCCAGATAAACGCACCCGGCAAATCCAGCGGCGTCTTCCGCCACCAAAAACTTGCCGCTTTCCATAAAGGCTCGTGTCTCCTCGGCGTCAATACGATCGCCTTCGAAAACAAATTGCTCCACGACGAACGCCGCGTTGATCAGCCTTACCAGCGCGGGAATATCAGCGATAACCGCTACGCGGAGAGCTAAGCTCTCATCCTCCTGCGAAGATCTAGGTGGCTGCGTCATAAAACCAGTTGGGCAAGATTTCTACGTCGTTAGTTACGTTTTGCGCCGCCGTCTTTTGGAGGTCTCGCCTCTACAGTTTCGCCTGGCGTTCCAGGCTTGGCGTCCGCGGCCGGTTTCGGCGACCAGAAATCAGGATCCCCATCTACGATTTCTTTCGAAACGTGGGACATCTCCGGACTGACGGCATAAAGATTGCTCTCCGTGCTTGCATAGGCATCGCGCGCAATTTGTTGCATCCGGTCAGCACCGGCCTCCCCTTCGGATTCGCGGAGTTTCGGCGCCCGGGCAAGCAGTCCGTCGTTTTCCTTGAGCGCGCGCATCGGCACAAACACCAGGAAGGCTGGCGTGGGCATTCCCACGTTTGCCTGATAAACCACCCAGGGCAAGTCCGCATTAATCTTTTCGTATGCGGCGCTGAGCAGCTTGAACGCCTCCACGAAATCGTTTTCGTGGCCGGGGCGGAGGCGCACTTCAAGCACTCGCATGAACCGCATCTTCGAAAGATCGATCCTGTTGACGCGATAGCCCAAATCATCCCGGCGAATCGCTATAATCGTGCTCTCACTCATCTCTAGCGCCCTGATTTCGTCCTGCATGCGCGCGAGCGCGGGATGGGCGGCAAAAATCTGACCCCACGCAACGAACGCATCTTCCACATGTTCGAACGAATCAAACGGATCGAAGAAGAACGCCTCCGGCGGGCCGGTGATCGATTGCAGATCGACCCACGAGTTAGGCACTTCCAGATGATCGCACGCACGCGCGACCGATGCCTCCAGCTTCTGGCGTGCGCTTTCACTCCCAAACTTAAATTGCTGGTGCACCAGCAGAACAATCTTCGGCGGCGCCGTCGCTCCGCTCGCCGGTTTCTCGGTTTGCGCGTTTCCGGTGGAAAGGTTGGCTGTCAAAAGAAAACAAATTCCAAGTAAAGGCCGGTAGCATCGCATGAGGGACTCTCCCCTTCGTGAGGTGGGCTTACCAGTATGGCGCCCGCACATGAGAAAGACATTCGCCTAGCCGAGCGCAGCTCTTCCGTTGAATCGCGCCGCCGATCCCAGCTCCTCTTCAATGCGCAGAAGCTGGTTGTACTTCGCGATCCGGTCAGTACGCGAGGCTGAACCCGTCTTGATCTGTCCCGCTCCCGTGGCAACCGCGAGATCGGCAATGAAAGTGTCTTCGGTCTCTCCAGAGCGGTGCGAAATGATGGAGTTATATCCGGCCTTGCGCGCCATCTCGATGGCGTCGATGGTTTCCGTCACGGTCCCGATCTGATTCAGCTTAATCAGAATCGCATTCGCGATCTCTTCCTTTATGCCTCGCGACAGCCGCGTCGTATTGGTCACAAAGAGGTCGTCGCCAACGAGCTGAATCTTTTTCTTGGAACCCTTCGCCCCAACCGCCTGCGTCAGCGTCCTCCAACCGGACCAATCATCTTCGGCCATGCCGTCCTCGATGGACACAATGGGATACTTCTCCACCCAACTCGTCCAATATGCCGCCATTTGTGCCGACGAGTGCGCCGACTTATCCGACTTCTTGAAAACGTATTTCCCGCTGGCCTTGTCGTAGAACTCGCTGGCCGCAGGATCAAGCGCGATGCTTACCTGTTCGCCGGGTTTGTATCCCGCCGTTCCAATGGCTTCGAGCACGATTTGAATCGCTTCCTCATTCGATTTGCAGCTCGGCGCGAACCCTCCTTCGTCTCCCACCGCGGTCGAATATCCGTGCTTCTTGAGAGCTGATTTCAGCGCATGAAATATTTCTACGCCCCATCTTAAACCTTCGGAAAAAGTCGGCGCTCCAACGGGCATCACCATGAACTCCTGAAAATCGACCGAGCTGTCCGCATGCGCTCCGCCGTTCAAGATATTCATCATCGGGCAAGGCAGAAGATTCGCACTCGTGTCCGTCGAATAGCGCGCGAGATATTTGTAGAGTGGAAGATTCTGTGCAGCCGCAGCACCGCGAGCCGCCGCCATGGAGACGGCCAGAATCGCATTGGCTCCGAGCCGCGATTTGGTGGGCGTCCCATCAAGCTCGATCATGCTCTTGTCCAGGGCACGTTGATCCGCGGCATCCAGTCCAACAACCGCCTTGGCAATTTCGCCGTTGACGTTCGCCACAGCCTTCAGCACTCCCTTGCCTAGATATCGCGATTTGTCACCGTCGCGCAGTTCCAGCGCCTCATGTTCCCCGGTTGACGCACCCGAAGGCACCGCAGCGCGTCCTCTTGCGCCACTTCCGACATACACGTCCGCTTCGACAGTGGGATTCCCGCGCGAATCGATGACTTGCCGCGCGCTGACGCGTGTGATCTTCGTAGACATGTCCTGTCAATCTCCTGGATTGATTTGAGCTTCAGATTGTAGCAGACGCGGAAAGCGCGCGACGGCGCGGCATAGCCGTACAAAATCGAATATAGCTAGACGGTATTTCATTGCCGCAATGGGGAAGGGGGTTGCTTCGAGACTGCTCCTGCTACGCAGTTTCCGGTTCTTCGATGAGAGATTCCTGCCGAACGACCACCACAATTCCAGAATCCGTCACATGGAACCGCCGCTTATCGGCTTCGGTGTCAAAGCCGATCTCCGTGCGCTCGGGAAGACTGACGTGCCGATCGATGATCGCGCGCCGGATGCGCGAGTGGCGACCGATATTCACATGATTGTAGATGATGGAATCGCTGACCTCGCAATAGCTGTTCACGCGGACGTTGTTCCCGATCACGCACTTTTGTACCCGGCCGCCGGAGATTACCGAGCCGCCCGCGACGATGGAATCAAGCGCCACACCCATCCGCTCGGGATCAGCAAACACAAACTTTGCCGGCGGATACTGGTGCTGCCACGTACGCAGCGGCCAGTTATTGTCGTACAAATTGAAAACGGGGGATACACTGACCAAGTCCATGTTCGCTTCGTAGTAGGCATCGAGCGTGCCTACGTCCCGCCAATACAGTGCGTCCTTTTGATTTTCATCCACGAAGTTATACGCGAATACCCGGTGCTTCGAAATAATCCGTGGCAGAATGTCCTTGCCGAAATCGTGGTGCGACTTGGGATCCTCGGAGTCGGCCAGAAGTATGGGGATCATGAGCTGCGTATTGAAAATGTAAATCCCCATCGAAGCGTTGCAATGGCCCGGGTGATGCGGAGAGTGCTTGGGTTCGGCAGGTTTCTCTTCGAACCCCATGATCCGCCAATCCTTATCCACTTCAATCACGCCGAATTGCCGAGCGGCCTGCGAGGCGGGAATCTGGATCGTGGCAACCGTCACATCAGCCGCGGAATCCAAGTGCTGCTTCAGCATCTTGGCGTAATTCATTTTGTAGATGTGGTCGCCGGAAAGAATGAACACGTATTTCGACCGCTCGCTACCGATCGAATAGATGTTCTGGTACACCGCGTCCGCGGTCCCCTGATACCACTCTTTCGAAACGCGCATCTGCGGTGTCAGCACCTCGATGTAATCGCCCAGTCCTGCCAGAGGCGACCATCCCGCGCGCACGTGCCGATTCAGGCTTAGCGCCTTGTACTGCGTCAGCACAAACACCCGTCGCAAATCGGAGTTGATGCAGTTCGAGAGAGTTATATCGATGATGCGGTACAAAGCGCCGAAAGGAACGGCGGGCTTGGCGCGGTCTCGCGTCAGCGGCCACAATCGCTCGCCCTGGCCTCCCGCCAGCAGCACTCCGATGGCATCGCTCATCGCGGACATAGCTGCCCTCCGGACACCTTTTTCAAAAGCGGCCCATTCTAACAGCACTTGCACGCCCAGGCGCAAGAAGCCCGCCTGCACAAGAACAGCCGATACACTAGCGCCTCATACCCGCACCCTTGTGTACTCAAAAATTAGCTCAGTAACTACAGGGATACTAAATCTCCTTCCTTCCCCTTTCCCCGCAAAGATTCCTTGACTTCCATACCCGCAATTGATTAGAAGATGCCATCTACCTCATCAGGGTGAGTCCACTACGGGAAATGGTGCGCAAGTCAAAATGTGGTTCATAGGGCGTTTCTTTGCGGAATGTCCTGTGCGGAACTGAAGCTGCTTGCCGTTGCTAGTGTGCGTGACCGCACAGCAGCTGGCATGCGATAATGACAAGGGGCGGTGTTCGTTCCAAGCTGTACCACCGCACGTAGCCAATCCGAACCGGATTGGGGGTGAATGTAAAAGTGGCTGAAGTCATTATCCAGGAAAGTGAGTCTCTGGAAAACGCACTGCGCCGTTTCAAGCGCAAGGTGCAACAGGAAGACATCATCAAGGAAATCAAGAAGCACAGCTTCTATATGAAGCCAGGCGAAAAGCGCCGGGCCAAGGAAGCCCTTTCGCGGAAGCGACTGCGCAAAAAGCAGCGGAGAGAAGCGGACTAAACTCCGCCTCGCTCCTCTCAGCGCCGCACTTCCGTGATTTAGACCCAGGTTAGGCAGAGATGTTGGGTTTCTGTTGCAGTTTCGCATTAGCAGGCCCAAGGGACCCCAGCCCGGTACCCCCGGACTACAGGTTTAGATACAACACTTGGCGCTCAGTGCGAAATCTGCACATCCCCCTGCCCGACTCGGGCAAGGGGAGAGCGGCTCATGGAATACCACGACCGGGTACTGAAGTGTGCGGAGTGCGGCGCTGAATTTGTTTTTACTGCCGGCGAGCAAATGTTTTTCGCCGACAAGGGTTTCAAGAACGAACCGAAGAGATGCAAAGGTTGCAAGGCCAAGCGCGCGGAAGGTGGCGGTGGAGGCGGCGGCGGCTCCCAGATGCGCTCGGAGACAAAGACCACTTGCTCCCAGTGCGGCAAAGAAACGACCGTTCCCTTCCGTCCCACGCAGGGACGTCCGGTCTTTTGCCGCGAGTGCTTCCAGCAGCGCCGCGCCTTAGGTGCTGCGTGACACGCCCTATTAAAAAAGTGGAAAAGTAGTCGCAGCTCCCCTCAATTGAATCACGGTATCGAGTGGGACAGACATTCGTGTCTGTCCCATTTTTGTTTCTCCCCGCCTTCAAATTCATATTTTTCAGGATCGGAGTGCATATTCTCGAAGCCTCAGACTATGGCAGCTTCGCGTATTCCGCCCGGGCAGAGAGCAACAGCGGAATGCTCGGGTCGGCATCCTTCCACAGCGCGAAAAACGCCTCATACGCCGCGCGAGACTGTTTCGTCTCGCTGGTAAGCACGAACGACCGCGCCAGCCCAAGATGCGCGAGTGCCACTATCGGCTCGTTCACCAGTACGCCTTCCCACTCCAGGATTTTCTCGAACTCCGCTGCCGCTTCGGGTCCTCGCCGAGCCGCAAGAAAGGCCTGACCGCGGACATAAACGGGATACGCGTTCGTCCAATAGGTGCTGTTCCCGGAAACGCCCAGCTCATACGGTGCCGCCGGCGCAAGTGCCTCGATTGCATGTGTCGCGCCGTCGCGGGCATCCAAGGCAACCTGGGCGCGCAGCGTTGGGAGATAGTTGAAGCGCACGATGGTATCTTCGGGAAACCGCTCTTCCAAATCCTCCGCTATCGCATGAGCGCGCTTCGTATCCCCAATTAAAGCAAGCGCCAACGCAGCTGCAAATTGCGCATCGCGGCCATTCGACCTGGTAAGTGTTCTGACGGCGTGCTCCTTGGCCGCCGCCGCATTTCCGTAGAGCGCCTCCCGGAGGGCTGCGCCCGCTTCGCACCCCGCCGCCATCTCTTTTTCGCCCGCGCGCTCGGCGGAAGCTATCGCCTGGCTCGAGAACTCGCGCGCCGCGGCCAGCTTCCCCCAATACGCGGCACTGTTCGCTTTCATGTTGAGCATCGCATTTTCAAGCCCGGGCTTGCCAGACGACCAGGCCACCTGCCTGGCCATCCCCTCCTCATCTCCTTTTAAGAAAGCTAGCTCATACAGATACAAGCGCAGATCGGCGGAATCGAGATTCTTCTTCAGGGCTTCCTCAGCCGCGGCTCGCGCTTCGTTCAGACGATGCAGATGAATGTACGCCAGCGTTAGATTGCCGAAATTCAGGCTCTCCGCGGGTCCCAGCCGAAGCGCATCCCGGAACTCCTGAAGCGATTTGTCATACTCTCCCAGACTCTGATGGATCACCCCCAGATTGATCGTCGCCACCTCTTCCCGCGGATAAATTTGCTCCCAGACCTCGTATGCTTTTCTCGCTTTCTCAAGGTCCCCAGTCACGAAATGATGGTAATGCGACTCAATGTAGAACCTCTCCCACTCACTCACCCGCCCACGTAGTTCGTAGGCCTTTTTTGTACTTTTCGCCGATAGTATTTTTTCCCCCAGGTTGTGGTACGCGGTCCCAAGCATGGCATACGCCATCGCGAAATTCGGATCGAGGTGAACCGAGTTCTCGAACAATGGCACCGCCGCCGTATAGTCCCCCATCCCCACCATCGTCTTTCGCCCGAGGCTGTACGATTGCAGTGCTTCGAGAGACGGCGTCGTCGCCTGCTCGATCGGCGTATCCAGCTCCTGCACGGTCTTTAGAGATTCTCCGAGTTTTTTTCGCAACTGGGTCGACGCGGATCCCAGCTCCTTCAGCACATTCTCTTTTCCGTCCGCCGTCACTTGTTCTTCGGCGAGGTTATCGCCCGTCTGGCAATTCACCGCGCTCACGCCGATCACATACTGGCTCCCCATTCTGCTGATCGAACCGTTCAAATACGCCTTGCTTCCCGTTCGTTGGCAGAGATCACCCGCCATGGACGGCGTCAGCTTGCTATCCCCCGCCTGCCCCATCAGCCGCATGGTCTGTTGGACCCGCTGTTCAGACACCAGACTCAAGAAGGGCGATTGCTGCAGCTGCGACGCTAGACCCTGCCGCAGCGTGTCGTCAAAAATCGGTTCACCCGTTTTGTTCGTGAATCCTAGAAGAACCACCGTATCCTTTTGCGTCAGCGCACGAGCGTGCCGCTCGCTGTAGATCCACCCCGCTACACCTGCCAATACGACAACGAGCCCAACTCCTGCGGCTGCTGATTTCCAGCTAAACCAACCCTCGCGCCCCTTATCCGGTTCGACAGCCGGTATTACCTGGCCGGACTCGGAAACGCGCTTGAGCTCCTGCAAATCCGCGCGCACCGCTCCCGCGCTCCCGTAGCGCAAATTCCTGTCCTTCTCCAGACACTTGCGTAGGATCTCTTCCAACCGCACCGGTATTTCCGGATTCAAACTCCGCGCCGATGTGGGTGTGTGCGTCAGAACGGCTTCGATCAGCGCACCTCCCGTTTTCGCGCTGAACGCCTGTTTCCCCGTGGCCATCTCGTACAACAACAATCCCAGGGCGAATATATCTGTTCTCTGATCTAGGTCATCGCCGCGCACTTGCTCCGGTGACATATATGCCGGAGTCCCGCTGATGACGCCTACCACCGAAATCGATTCTTCAAACGGCTTCGCAGGAGACTCCTCTGCATTCAATTCCGGGAAGCCCCTCGCCACCAGCTTCGCCAATCCAAAATCCAGCACTTTGGCTTGTCCGCGTTTTGTCACAAATACATTCGAAGGTTTGATGTCCCGGTGGATGATTCCCTCGCCATGCGCCGCATCCAGGGCATCCGCCAATTGCATCCCAAGATCGAGAATCTCGCTCAGTGGAAGCGCCTGGCCGTGAATATGCTGCTTCAGCGATTCGCCGTCGATAAACTCCATCGCGATGAACGGCCGCTGATCCTGCTCGCCGATATCATAGATAGTGCAGATCCCGGGATGCGTCAGTGCCGAAGCGGCTTGCGCTTCGCGCCGAAATCGTTCCAGCGCCTGTTTATCCTTCGTCATGTTGTCCGGAAGGAATTTCAAGGCGACTGCGCGATCCAGTCGCGTATCCAGGGCTTTGTACACCACACCCATTCCACCCGCGCCCAGCTTCTCTATGATGCGAAAATGAGAGATGGTCTGGTCAATCATGGCGGCGTCCGTGATTAGGAAAGTTTCGGTCGAGGTTACAGCGTCTTGTCGTTATCAACGGCGTCCGCCGCTTTTCGACGCTCCACATCCGGGGGCTTCGGAGAAGCCAGCAGGCTCACCGCCCGCGCCCCATCTCCGTACACACTCAGATCTGTTATCTGTTCCAGTTCCAGCGTGATGTTCTTGTTGCATACGGCGCAGAGCAAAGCCCCATACGCCGAACCGTCGCTTTGACGGAACACGTTGTATCTCATCACGCGATCGCAACACACGGGAACCCACACGTTCGGAGTTTGCGCTGTGTTCATGGGCCACCTATCCGAGTGCAATTGCGCCTGATTATACACAAATCGCTTCTCGCTCACGCCTTAACAATCCCCTCAGCTCCTGCCGCCTTTGAATTGCTTTTTTCCTCAAGGACGCGAGCCAATGCTGGATGTCTTCTAGGGGTTTCGTTTTTTATGTCTCATTTCTTCTCGTCCCCCATTTTTTCCTTGACGAACGGTTACTTCTGGTGTATAGTAGTTCCTGTATATTTTTGCGCCTTCGTTTCGTACCGTCGGCATCTTGCCGGCGTTTTTGCTTTCTAGGTAGCGCAGGCACTCTTGCCTGTGCGTTTTCCGTCGCCAGCCCCTAACCCTTTTAAATTCAACACTTACGAACTTGCACAATCTTAGTGCAAATCAGGGCTGTAGGCCCTTTTAGAATGAACACTTACGTAAGTGTTCAAAACAAAGGACTTTATCTGTCTTTAGAATGAACACTTACGCAAAAAGGGGGAGGGGGCCCCACTTAGTGATCCTCCGGTCATACTACGGCATCTATCGTTTCTGGACTTTCACCGTGCGCAGGAGCCACGCGACGTGTCTCTTTCGACCTGTCCCTTCTTCTGATGCTCTAGACGCCGCTCCGCCCTCTAGCAAATGCACAAGCGGCCTTTCTCCATGTCTTGGTGTAAATTCTTCACCGGGCGGGGTATGATACCGCCTACGAAGTCCCCAGTAAGACTACGGCCATCCGGAGGGCCACGCCATGGCTCACCGCTTCACCATCGGTGTCGAAGAAGAGTTCCAGATCATTGACCCTGCTACCTGCGCGCTGCGTTCTCACGTCATGCAGCTGGTTTCGGCCGCTTCTCCTACGATCGCTGAACAGGTAAAAGGAGAGATGCACCAGTCCATCGTCGAGACTGGCACCAAAATCTGCGAAAACGTCGGCGAGCTCCGCATCGAAATGCACCGCACGCGCGGTGAACTCGTGGCCGCCGCCGAACGCGTGGGATTACAGGTCGCCGCCGCCGGCACTCATCCTTTTTCCAGCTGGATCGACCAGGTTATCTCCCCCGGTGAACGCTATGAACACATCGTCGAGGAACTCCAGCAACTCGCCCGTTCCCTTCTGATTTTTGGCATGCACGTTCACGTCGCTATGCCCGACAAGCAGACCACCATCGACATGATGAACATGGTCCGCTATTTCCTCCCGCACCTTCTCGCGCTCTCCACCAGTTCCCCTTTCTGGATGGGCCGCAATACCGGTCTGAAATCCTTCCGCACTACGGTCTTTCGCCGTTTCCCGCGCACCGGAATTCCCGAACAATTCGAGTCCTGGAGCGCCTACGAAAATTTCGTTAATCTTCTCGTCAAGCTGAATTGCATCGACAACGGCAAAAAAATCTGGTGGGACGTCCGCCCTCACCCCATGTTCGGCACTCTCGAATTCCGTATGTTCGACGTCACCACCAAAGTCGAAGAAGCCGTCTCTATCGCTGCTCTTACCCAAGCTATCGTCGTGAAGCTCCACCGCCTTTACGAACGCAACCAGAGCTACCGTCTCTACGGCCGCGCCTTGATTGAAGAAAACAAATGGCGCGCCGCCCGTTACGGCATCGAAGGCAAGCTCATCGACTTCGGCAAAGAGGCCGAAGTTCCCATGCGCGAGCTCACTCTCGAGCTTCTCGATTTTGTCGATGATGTCGTGGACGATCTCGGCAGCCGCAGTGCGGTCGAATATGTCCATACCATTCTGAAAGACGGCACCAGCGCCGAGCGCCAATTGCGCGTCTATCAGCAAACCGGCGATCTGAAAGCTGTCGTCAGGCATCTGGTTTCGGAAACGCGCGGCGTCACCGAACCCCGCGCTTCCTCGGCGCACGCAATCAATTAGTAGCATCTGCAGATCATCGGGTCTTGGGTTCACCTGTCAGGAGAGACGTCATGAAAAAGGTTGGCCTTCTTTGCGGGCGTGAATACAGCTTTCCCCCTGCCTTCATCGTGCGCGTCAATGAACTCGGCAAGAAAGACGGAGTCGCCGCTGAATTCGCGAAGCTCGGTGGCACGCGCATGGGCGAATCTTCCGGCTATAGCGTGATCGTCGACCGCATCTCCCACGAAGTCGAATACTACCGCGGCTACCTCAAACACGCCGTCCTCCAGGGCGCCTACGTCATCAACAATCCTTTTTGGTGGACCGCTGACGACAAATTCTTCAACTATTCCGTCGCCACAAAACTAGGCATCGCCATTCCCAAAACCATCCTGCTTCCGCAAAAAGGCTATCCCAGCGACGTCGACATCACCTCCGAATCCCTCCACAATCTCTCCTACCCCGTGGATTGGGATGGCCTCCTCGATTTCGTCGGCCGCCCCGCCATTCTCAAACCCTTCTCCGGCGGTGGTTGGAAGCACGTCTACAAAGTGAACAACAAAGAGGAACTCCTCGCTGCTTACGACAAAACTTCGCCCTATTGCATGACTCTCCAGGAGTTCGTCAACTTCGACAAATACGTCCGCTGCTTCACCTTCGGAAAATCCGACATCACTCCTGTTCACTACGATCCCAAAGAGCGCAAATATCTCGTCGATCACAATTACCTCTCCTCCGAGCTCGGCGCTCGCATCGTCAAGGACGCCCAGACCATCAACGAAGCCCTCGGCTACGAAATGAATACCATCGAATTTGCCGTCCAGGACGGCGTGCCCTACGCCATCGATTTCTTGAATCCCGCTCCGGATATGGAGCGCGACCGCATCACTGAATTTTATTTCGAGCACGTGGTCGATAAAATGGCCCGCCTTGTCATAGACCGCGCCCTGCACGGCATGGCTTCTTTTCCATGGCCTCGCTGGGAAGAAATGCTCGGCGTCGGCGCGCCTGCAGGATTCACCGGCGCTCCCAAATCCCTGGCCGCAGGCCAATCTCCCGTCCATGTCTCCTCCTCGAGCTCAGCAGGTCTCAAATCCCCATGACCACCGCTCCAACACCTTCGGTAGCTCCCCGCAATCCCGCCGACGAGTGGACCGACATTCTGAAGGCCACGCTCCTTCGCGTCCCGGCTCTCCCGGAGGATTTGTTCAAGCGATTGCGCAACGCCAAGCTCACCTTCGGCGACCGCGTCCATTGCCCGTTCCTCCGCCCCTTCTTCCTATCGCCCGAAGATGAAGAGCGCGTCCGCTCCGTCTCCGAGACGATCGCAGACCTGGGCGAACGTGTCGTCACTGCCGCCCTCGACGACAAACATCTTTTCGAACAGCTCCACCTTCGTCCCGAGGAAGAACGCCTCGCCCGTCTCACCGTCGCCTACGGCCGCGCCAGCACCGCCTCGCGCCTCGACGCGTTCCTTCTGCCCGATTCCCTGAAATTCGCCGAATACAACGGAGAGTCTCCCGCAGGCGCAGGTTACGCCGAAACCCTCGCTGAAATCTTTCGCGAACTTCCCGTCATGGTAAAATTCGCGCAGTCCTACTCTGTCCATAGCTACCCGCTCAGCGCCAAACTTCTCGACGCCCTGGTAATGAGCTACGTGGATTGGGGCGGCTCTGCCAGTCCCCCGCAAATCGCCATCGTCGATTGGGAAGATGTTCCAACCTACAGCGAGTTCGAGATTCTTCAGTCGCGCTTCGAAAAAATGGGTGTTCCCACCGTCATTGCCGATCCCCGCGAACTCGAATTCGATGGTCAGAAACTCGTCGCCCACGACAAAAAAATCGATCTCGTCTACCGCCGCATCCTGATCAACGACATCGTCGCCAAGCCCGCCGAATGCGCCGCTCTCGTAAAGGCCTACACCGCCAACGCCGTCTGCGTGGCTAACAACTTCCGCTGCAAAATCCCGCACGTCAAAGCTTTCTTCGCCGTACTCACCGACGAACGAAACGGCGCCCTCTTCTCTTACGATGAGCGCGAACTCATCCGCCGCCACATTCCCTGGACGCGCGTCGTTGCCGACGTAAAAACCTCACACTACGGTCAGCCCGTGGAACTCCTCGCCTTCATCGCCAAAGAGCGTGAAAATCTCGTCCTCAAGCCCAGCGACGAATATGGTGGCTCCGGCGTAACTCTCGGCTGGGAAACCGACGAGTCCGCCTGGGATGATGCCATCGGCCGCGCCCTCTCTGCAAAGAATGGCGCATGGATCGTTCAGGAACGCATCCCCATCCGCCGCGAAGTTTTCCCCTACATCGCCAACGTCGGCAAAGTCGATTATCGCGACATGCTCGTCGATTTCGCGCCCTATTTGTTCCGCGGAAAAGTCTGTGGCTTCCTGACTCGTCTCAGCGCCACCGGCCTCGCCAACGTAACCAGCGGCGGCGGCCAGGTCCCCGCCTTCCGCGTGAGTCCCCGCGCCGCCTAATCCCCATGTGGAGTGCGGCAGCTCTGCTGCCGCCTTTCTCACTGACGCGTACAAGACAAAATTTGGCAGGCATCAAAGAATTGTCGTTGGTCTGTTTCCATAAAACCGGCCAATTTGATGAACGCCTCTTCAAATTTTCGCCAATTCTTGTAAAATTAAGAGATGTACTTTGGCCACCCAGACCCAGAGTTGATGCCCGGCGCGAAGAACGCCGTGGAAACTTGCCTCGGAGTCCGCCCCGGCGAACACGTCGCTCTGATCGCCGACGAAACCAGCCGCTCCGTTGCCGCCAGCATCGCCGCCGCCATCGAAGATCGCGGCGCGCAATACACCGGTTTGCTGCTCGAAGAGTTCGGCCCGCGCCCCATGATCGCGGCGCCCGCAGAGGTCCTACAAGCTCTCGAAACCGCCGACGTTGGCGCCATGTGCATGACGCCGCAACCCGGCGAACTCGGCGCGCGCATGGCCATCGTCCGCGTCGTCGAACGCCGCCAAATCCGCTACGCCCACATGGTCGGCGTCACTCCTGAAATCATGCAGCAAGGCATGCGCGCCGATTACAATATGGTGGATCGTCTCAGCGATAAGCTCCGCGAGCGCATGCTCCGAGCGCAAACGCTCACCGTCAAAACGGAAGCTGGCACGAGCTTCGCCGCTCATTTCGATCGCGGCCTAGACTGGGTCAAGACCAGCGGCCTCATCAGCCCGCGTTATTGGTCCAACCTGCCCGCCGGCGAAGTCTTCACCACGCCCGCCACAGTCGACGGCACGTTTGTCTGCGACGCCACTGCTGGCGATCATTTCAATGGGAAGTATGGCGACCTGCAAACGACTCCGATGGTCCTGACCATCGAAGGCGCCCGCCTGACCGGCGTCGATTGCGCCCGCAAAGATCTCGAGGCGGAATTCTGGCAATACTGTCACACCGACGAAAACAGCGACCGCGTTGGCGAACTCGCTTTCGGCACTAACCTCGGCTTATCTTCGATGATCGGAATTTTGCTGCAAGATGAAAAATTTCCTGGCGTCCACATTGCCTTCGGCGACCCTTATGGCAGCCAAACGCACGCCGACTGGAAATCCAAAACTCACGTTGACGTCCTTACCCGCAACTGCGACGTCTGGATCGACGACGACCAGGTCATCTCCAAAGGCCACTACCAGCTCGACCACCTCGGCCTCGCCTAATCTTAAATTTTTTCTACGCTGGTCTTGGTTTTTTCGCCACGCGGCATACGTCAATGCATCGGCGCGGCAGCAATTTTATTTCGCTCCGCGATACGCGCTCTCAAACGTGTACTTGCCTGACCCCACTTCGAGCACCACCGCATCGCCTTCCTGTCGCGCCTTGGAAATATCCGGGCGCCCGGCCAGCGCTTTCCCTCCCTCGCTAACGTCCTCCAACTTCGCATTCGGCACCCGCACCGTTGCGGTCGCGTTCGCCGGCACATCAATCTTCAACGTCATCTTTCCATCGGCAATCGTCCAACCTGAGGCCACCAACCCGTACATGCTCTCGACCGATGTACTCGCCGAACTTAATCCACCACCCGGATGCGGTTCTATCAATATATGTTTGTATCCCGGCGCCGCTTCATCCAGCTCAAGCCCCGCCACCACGCGATACATCCAGTCCCCAATCGCACCGTACGCGTAGTGATTGAACGAATTCATCCCAACATCCTGAAAACTTCCATCCGGCTTTTGGCCGTCCCATCTTTCCCAAATTGTGGTCGCGCCTTGCGTCACCGGATAAAGCCACGACGGATACTCCGTGCGGTTGAGCAACATATATGCCTCATCCAAATATCCGTAATCGCTCAACGCTTTGCATAGCACCGGCGTCCCCAAAAATCCTGTCGTCAAATGTTTGAACGTTCTTACATCTTCCGCCAGCCGTGCGGCCGCACCTGTCCGCATCGTGGGCGGAAGCAAATCAAACTCCAGCGCCAGCGCATACGCCGTCTGCGTATCCGAAGACAGCCTCCCATTCGGCGTGACGAATTCTTTTACAAACGCCTCGCGGATTTTCTGCTCCAGCTCCGCGTACTCCGCCGCGTCCTCGCGCTTCCCAAGCACAGCCGCCGTCTTCGCCAGCAATTCCGTCGACCGGGCAAAATACGCCGTCTGCAAAAAGTCTTTTGCGGTCGTCGCTCCCGGATAATCCGCATTCGTCGTCGCAAACGCCAGCCAGTCTCCAAAACTGAATCCATTGCTCCAGATATATTTGTCCCCAGCCTGGTGGCGCATGTATTCCACCCACGCCTTCATGCTCGGATACTGCTCATCCAAAATCCGCTTGTCCCCAAACGCCTGGTACATCGTCCACGGCAGCACCACCGCAACGTCGGCCCATCCCGCCGAAGCGGCCGCTCCCTTCCGCGTGTCGTGCGTCAATGCATTCGGAATGACAAACGGCACCGCCCCGTCATCTTCCTGATCCAGCGCCACGTCTCTCAGCCACTTCGTGTAAAACGCGGCTGTATCAAAATTGTAGGAAGCCGTCGGGGCAAACACTTGCGCGTCTCCTGTCCAGCCCAGGCGCTCATCGCGCTGCGGGCAGTCCGTCGGCACATCCACAAAGTTTCCCTTCTGGCCCCAGATAATGTTGTGCTCCAACTGGTTCAGCATCGCGTTGGAACTCTCGAAAGCCCCCGTCCGCGGCATCGCCGAATGCACTACAACTCCCGTAAAATCTTCCGGCTTCACTTCTCCGGGCCAGCCGCTCACCGCCACGTAGCGGAATCCCTGAAACGTAAAGTGCGGCTCGTACACTTCCGCCCCTCCGCCGCGCGTCGTGTAGCGGATCGTCTCCTTCGCCGTCCGCAGATTCGCGGTATAGAAATTCCCCGACTTGTCCAGCACCTCGGCGTGCCGCAGCGAGATTGTGGTTCCCGCCGGCGCCGTCACGCGAAACTTCACCCAGCCCACCATGTTCTGTCCCATATCGAGCACGGTATCTCCGGCTGGCGTCTTCAACACTTTCGCAACTTTCAGTTCCTCAATTTTCTTCACTGGCGGCCCAGCAGGCGCCACGATTTTCGCTCTCGGCGCATCGATCGCCGCTACGCTTTTCCAATCCTTGTCATCGAATCCAGCGGCGCTCCACCCCGCTTTCTCCAGCCGCGCGTCGTACTCTTCGCCGTCATAAATGTCCGACCACACCACGGCACCTGTCGCCGACTTCCAGTTTTCGTCGCTCGTTACGATCTGCTGCGCGCCGTCCGTGTAACGAATCACCAATTGCGCCAGCAGCCCCAATTTCTTGCCGTAAACATTTCTTCTCTTATCCCACCCAGACCTTCCCCGGAACCATCCGTCTCCCAGCATCGCTCCCAAACAATTCGCTCCACTCTTCACCATTCCCGTTACGTCATACGTCTCGTACTGAATCCGAAAATCGTAAGCCGTCCATCCCGGCGTGAAATATTCTTCTCCCACACGCTTCCCGTTTAATTCCATTTCATACAAGCCCATCGCCGACGCATACAATCTTGCGCGTTCCACTTTTTTCTTCGCATTCACCGAAAACTCTCGCCGCATCATCGGCGCTGGATTCGATTTCGTCTCATCCTCCGAAAGCCTCGGCGTAATCCATTTCGACTTCCAATCCGAAGCATCGAGCAACCCCATCTCCCATCGCGCAGCGTTGCTCCAATCCGACAAATGCCCGCGGTTATCCGCAACCTTCACCTGCCAAAAATAAGTTCTGCCGCTTGCCAAAGCCGGGCCCGCATATTCCACCTGCGACGACGCATCCGAAGCCTGCGTCCCGCTGTCCCAAATCACTTTCCCCTTGGCCAACTCCGCCTCCGAGGCCGCCACGCGTACCTCGTAGCTGGTCTGCATCACACCTTTTTCAGCGCTCAACAGCTCCCAGCTCAGCCGGGGCTTCGGCACATCGATGCCCATCGGATCTACTTTGTACTCGCACCGCAAATTCTTCACGACGAGCGCCGTTTCTTTTTCTGCGGCAAACGCGCGAGGCGAAATCAGAGCCGCGGCACAAATCACAGCCGAGACCATCGCGAAACTCATCACCACCATTTTCCGATTAACTCGCACCATCCTCGACCTCCTCGCCATCGCCAACCTCGCAAACACACCCATACTTCCCGCCATGTTCTACCACACAATTCGGCTCACTCCGCTTGAGTTATCTTAATCTTCCAAGGTGGGCAAACTTTGAAGCACCTGCGAAGCTCTCGGCCGGCTCGTCACCGCGTCATCCTTCCGGATTTTCCCATCCCGAAAAACCAAAACACGCTTGGCAAACTGCGCGATGTCGTGCTCATGCGTGACCAGCACGATCGTAAGACCCTTATCGTTCAAATTTTGAAAAATCTCCATGATCTCGACGGACGTCCGGCTATCCAGATTTCCCGTCGGCTCGTCTGCCAGCAAAATCGATGGCCGGTTTACCAGCGCCCGCGCGATCGCCACGCGCTGCTGCTGCCCGCCTGACATCTGCGAAGGAAAATGTTGCGACCGTTCCGCCAACCCCACCATTGCCAAAGCGTCCGCAGCTCGCTTCGAGCGCTCCGCTTTGTCGATTTTCGTATACAGTGTCGGCAACTCTGTATTTTCGAGGGCCGTGGTGCGCGCCAGCAGATTAAATCCCTGAAATACAAATCCAATTTTCTGGTTTCGAATCAGCGCGAGCGC
>Ga0207145_1041_pt1 | contig 19793 bp, 17 predicted proteins | sample Alteio_BWMinHeat_35_FD_153578 | JGI IMG/M metagenome (GOLD analysis project Ga0207145, IMG submission 153578) | Enriched cells from forest soil in Barre Woods Harvard Forest LTER site, Petersham, Massachusetts, United States -... | ecosystem: Environmental > Terrestrial > Soil > Temperate forest >...
TTATGCGCCTGCATTTGTCGTGCGACCCTTCGGGGCGGCGAGCGATTGCAGTGCGGCTCGGAGCAACTTCTCAAAATTCGTTGTGCCTGCTTCGCGCTTGGCTTCGCCGGCAGCGTATTCGGCTGCGCGCTGGTCGTAACCTAGATTGACGAGAGCGGAGACCACGTCGGCTTCTGCACCCGCGGGCGAAGGGGCAGCCGGTTTCTGCGATTCCAAGACGACGGCTTCGAGCTTGTCCTTCAGCTCAACCACCATGCGCTCGGCGGTCTTGCGGCCTACACCCGGAATTTTTGTGAGGCGGGCCACATCGTTGCCGCGAATCGCGGGGACAAGTTCCTCGACGCTCATGCCAGAGAGAATTTTCAGCGCGAGCGTGGGGCCGACGCCGGAAGCCGAGAGGAGCATTTCAAAAAGATGCTTTTCGCGAGAGGAAACGAAGCCGTAGAGAGCAAGAGCATCTTCGCGGACGTGGGTGTGGATGAGCAAAGTGACTTCCGTATGGAGCTCGCCAAGGGCAGCAAAGGAGGAGAGCGGTACCTGGACGAGATAGCCAACGCCGCCAACATCAACGAGAACCTGATTCGGGCGTTTTTCGGCGAGGCGTCCGCGAAGCTGGCCAATCATGGAAGGCCAGTATTGCCGCCTTTTGTTCGCCTGTCAACGATTTGGCGGGTTGGGCCGCTACTTCAGATCACGCCGAAATTCGAGGAGCTCAACCGGCGCGCCGCTATCGAGGATCATCGCCACGGTAACGCCTTCCGAAGGCGAATTCGGGGCAGTGAGAATTTCCTTTCCTTCGATCGCGGCCTGAAGGTCGTCTACTTCAAACGCGATGTGAGGGACAGACTTAATCAAGGCGTGCACTGGGCTATCGGGCTCGAAGCGCATCCATTGAATGCCACAAGGACTCGTCTCAAACGCGGAGACGTACATCTTGAATTGTTTCAGATAATATTCGCCGGGTCGTGGAACGTCAGTCGGGATGCCGATGTGGTGATAGCGCCAGCCATGTACCGAAGTGGCCGCAGGTTGGTCGTGCCCTTTCCGCGGAGCATTCGGGCTATCAAACTTGGGTTCGGAAATGCACATGATCTTTTCCTTTGCGAAGATACCACGCCACCGTGCTCGGAGGGATGGTCAAGGCAGGACTAGGCACGGGCCTGTCGGTTGTGGTTCTACTGTGCCTTCATCACGAACCAAAACCACACAAAGATCGCCGCAAGACATACGACGCCTACTACTAGCAGAAACTGACTCCTCACTGCATTGCTGGGTCGAGAATTGCCTCGCCCCCAAGGAAGGAGGCCGAGCAAACGAATGGCTATGGCGACGACGCCAAGGACGATTCCCAAAATGACGATCAGCAAAGTTTTCATGTAAGGATGAGCGAAATCCCGGCTAAACAGTATTAAACAATGACAGCTCCACTGATTGCGGCAATAAAATGCAAGTGCCGTGTTGTAGGCACCTCCGGCTAAATTCATTGCTCGCTACTGCATGCGAACATAAACTAGGGGAAGCCGTGATCGAGCAAAAAATCAATGAATTTTTTGGAGATGCCGAGGCTACCGGCTTTGGAACGGGCTGGTGGAGCGGGATATTGTCGGTCTTTTTTGGATTTCTGGCCTTCGGTGGCGTTCTCTGCCTGCATTTTCCCCAGTTCCTGACCTCTGCCGAATTCCGTCCGTTTTACTCGCTGCACGGGATCCGGCTCTTAATCCAATTCGTGATCGTGGCGGCCGTTGCGTTTGGAGTGATCTCTTCTCTGCTGCGCAAGAAAAAAACTCTGGCGTTGACGGGAATGCTGTTCGCCATCGCGGCAACCGCCTGGGGCGGCTCGAGCGTAAGTGTTAATGGGAGCCGACTCAATGGCATAACCATCGGCATGGACTGGTTTTTGCTGGATTTGTTGTTGATGGCGCTTATCTACGTGCCACTCGAAAGAATCTGGCCCCAGTATCCAGAACAAGGAACCTTCCGAAAAGGTTGGATTCAGGACCTTGTTTATTTTATGTCCACGCATCTACCGATCCAGATTTTATCTTTTCTGGTTTTATTGCCCGCTACGCAGGCCACCAAATATTTGGGTATTCCGGCTCTTCAGGAACTGATCGCTCGCATGCCCTGGCTGCTGCAATTTTTTCTGGCCGTTGTGGTTGCGGACGTTGCTGAATATTTCATTCATCTGGCTTTGCACAAAGTGCCTTTCCTATGGCGTTTCCATGCCGTTCACCATTCGTCGAAGGCGCTGGATTGGATCGCGGGTTCACGCTCGCACTTTATAGACGACACCCTGGTGCGCGGATTTATCCTTGCTCCTCTCATGCTTGGATTTTCGCAAACGATCATCGTGTGGTATTTGGTTTTTGTCACCCTGCACGCTACCTGGACACACTGCAATTTCGGTCCCAATGCGAAATGGCTCGAAAAATTTCTGGTTATGCCGAGATATCATCATTGGCACCATACGTCTCAAAAAGAGTCCATCGACAAGAATTTCGCGATTCATTTTCCGTGGATTGATAAACTTTTTGGGACGTATTACTTTCCCGAGGAATGGCCGGAAAACTACGGCCTGGCCGGCGAAGAAGTTTCGCCCAGCTTTCTTGGGCAAACGATTGCACCTTTTATGGGCAAGATAAAAATGGGAGAGAAAAAAGCGCCCTAAAAGCCCAGGGCATCCAATGGAATGTCTTTGGGCACCTGTGCGCCGGTGCTTGTGGCCTTCACCAGTCCCAAAGTTTTCATCACTTTGACGGTTATAAATCCAAAGTCGTATTCGGATTTGTCGTGGCTTAGCCGCAGTAGACCTTCGTAGTGGTGATGATTATTTTGCAGGCAAGCGCTGAACGTTGCCGTCACCGGCAGCCACTCGCCGATGTTCATGGCGTTGTCATCGTCATCCTGATACCGCCGGTATCCAAAGGATCGAGTGTGGGTCCAATAGTTTTGAATCATGTTGACCCAGAGCGCGAAAATTCGTATTCCAAACCACATCACCAGCACAAACTTCAAATCTCCAACCAGCTTCCAGAAAAGATAAAAACTAAAGGCTTGCGCAAGTATGGCGAAAACCGGGTTCGCGGCAACTCGAAAAGTCCGGGACTTTAAAATCTTGTCACCGGCCAAATTTTCCTTGCATTGATACGGCATCAGACAGAGATAGAGGGTTCGCCAAAAACCATCGCCGGAAAGTTTATTGGGATCACCGGCATGGTCGGCATGTTTATGGTGCAATCGATGGCGATTCACCCAGGCGATGGGATCCACATACAGCCCGAAGATGTTATTCACGACAGTGACGGTTTTTATGAACCATTCTTTATAGTCGAGCGAACGATGGGCGATGCCCAAGTGAAGAAGATCGGCCAAATACAACCCGCCAAGAAACCAGCAAAAGACAAAATAAACTCCGCCAATCAACAGCCCCATCCAAGGTCCCAAATGAGCCGGCGCGGAGTACATACAAGCCAACGCGTAGAGCAAAATAATTAGATAGCCCCAGAGATTGTATGTCTTCATTGTGGTTCCCCGTGGGTTCATTCAAGCAGAAATCGGGGCGCCTTTCAAACAACAAGTTAGAGGGAAAGCGGCTTGTACCGCGAACGAGCGGATGCGTTTAATAAAGAAAATGTCGAGCACGTTGCTGGTAATTCGGCAGGCTCAGCGGCGGGCGCGATCTTTGCGAACGGCTTCGTCGATGAGAGCGTCGAGTTCGTTGCGGGTGAGGGAGACGTGCGTCCCCGAAGACTCACTGGTGTCGTTGGTTTCAGGAAGCTCGGCCCCGCCGCCGGGGGGCGGAGTAACAAAATATCGAGCGCGCGCAGCCATGAGCTTGGCCACTTCGCGGCCGGAGAGAAGAACAGGTCCGCCGGCCAGCTCCGCGGAGAGCACGATTTTGGCAAAGTGCTCGATGGTTTCCATGCGGAAGAAGGCGGTCAGTAGATCCGGACCGCAAGTGACAGCGCCATGATTCGCCAGGAGCAGAGCGTCGTAATGCGGGACGAAGGGCTCGATGGCGTCACTTAGTTCGGGCGTCCCGGGAGTGGCATAGCGCACGAGCGGAATTTGGCCAAGGCCGATAATCACTTCCGGCAAAAGCGCTTGGTTCAGGGGACGCCCCGCGGCTGCAAAACCTGTGGCCGTGGGTGGATGTGCGTGACAGATCGCGTTTACGTCGGGGCGCATGCGGTAAAACAGCAGATGCATGGCGATTTCCGAGGAGAATTTGCGTTCGCCGGCAAGTTGGCGCCCCTCAAGATTCGTGATCACGAGGTCTTGCGGCTCGAGCATCCCTTTGTTCATGCAAGTGGGAGTTGTCAGGATGCGGTTGTCGTCGAGGCGGACGGAGATATTTCCTTCGCAGGCTACAATGAAGCCGCGGTCGTACATCCACTTTCCCGCGGTGCAGATGTCGCGGCGGTGCTGGTCTTCGCTTTTTTCGTGGGTGGGCCAGAGCGAATTCGTGTTCATGGCGCGCGCCTTTCCCTCGCCCGGAACTTTCATCCAGGCGATTTTCTGCCCCCCAGCAGAGTAGACAGCCGGGCCCCAAGCGGCGGGAAACCCGAGGCGCACTTTATCACACTAGGCGTAAATACCGCGCAACTTTAGAGCGTTTCCGACGCGGTCAATCGCGAGCATGTACGCGGCGATGCGATTGTTCACTTTATGCGTTTCCGCGTAACGAACCACTTCGTCGAAGGCATTTTCCATGACGTCGAGAAGACGCTCGTTGACTTCACTTTCGCGCCAGAAGAAGCCCTGGCGGTCCTGGACCCATTCAAAATAGCTGACGGTGACGCCGCCCGCGTTGCCGAGAATGTCGGGCACGGTGAAGATGCCCTTGGCGTCCACAATGGCATCCGCTTGCCAAGTGGTGGGGCCGTTGGCGCCTTCGCAGAGAATGCGCGCCTGGACCTGATGAGCGTTCTGCTCGGTGATTTGATTTTCGATAGCAGCGGGAATGGCGATTTCGCAGGGTTGGAAGAGAACATCGCGCGCAGACATTTTCGTGCCGCCGCCGGGAAAATCCTGGAGCGGTTTTTTCTGGGTGTAGACCCAGTCGATGACCTTCGGGACGTCGAAGCCTTTTTCGTTATAGAGGCCGCCGCCGATATCAGCGAGACCGACGATCTTGTAGCCCGCCTTCTGCATGAGTTGCGCGGCGAGCGAGCCTACGTTGCCGAAACCCTGGACGACAACGCGGCAGCCTTCTTTTTTTATGCCGAGTTTGGCGAGCGCTTTGTCGCAGCAAATCATGACGCCGCGTCCGGTGGCTTCGCGCCGTCCGGCGGAGCCGCCGAGTTCGATGGGCTTACCGGTGACGACGGCAGTGGTGGCTTCGCCGACGTGCATGGCGTAGGTGTCCATCACCCAAGCCATGGTCTGCTCGTTCGAGCCGATGTCCGGGGCTGGGACGTCGCGCTCTGGGCCGAGCCAATCGGCGAGTTCGGCGGTGTAGCGGCGCGTGAGGCGTTCCAGTTCGCCGCGCGATAGTTTGCGAGGGTCGCAGATGATGCCGCCTTTGGCGCCGCCGAAGGGAATGTTGACGACCGCGCATTTCCAGGTCATCCAAGTGGCGAGAGCGCGGACTTCGTCGAGGGAAACATCGGGAGCAAAACGGATGCCGCCTTTGCCGGGGCCGCGAACGGTGGAATGAAGGACGCGGTAGCCGGTGAAGACGGCGAGTTGTCCATTGTCCATGCCAACGGGAATGTAGAGAGTGATTTCTTTTTTGGGATATTTCAGATAGCGGTAGAGACCTTGCTCAAGTCCCAGCTTTTGCGCAGCGACTTCAAAACGCGCTTCGGCGTTTTGATAGACATTCATCTCTTCCGGTACTGGGGCTTGCGACATGCGGAACTCTCCTTTGAAGTTGCAACGGCAGCGAATGCAATGAGCCAATCGCAGTTCGGCCGCTGAAGGGCATTCAGGACCGATTTGCAGGGCCAAGAGAAGGGCTGGCGGGCTACCCCGTTGCATGGAACTTCCGAACCGGACCGCCAGACGCGACATTTGGCCGGGCCGCCAGTATACGAACCTGTTGGATTGGCTGCAAGCGAGAGGGGCTTGGCGTGTTGACCAAAATGATTTGCGACGGCGGAAGGGTTGTGATCGTCCGGCTTACGGACTAGAAGAAAAGCTGCCGGGAAGCTTAGCGGCGGCTGGTGCAAAGTTGGAGTTTTTTTCCTCGGGACCCCTCCCCCGGTTTTTTCGTAAGTGTTGATTCTAAAGAGTTTTAAGTCCTGTGTTTTGGAAGTGTTCATTGTAAAGGAGTTGCGGGAGCATTTTGCGGAAGTGCGGATTATAAAGGACTTAGTGATTCGTGACTGGTGGTTCGTGACTTGTGACTGGTGGAAGAGAGAGAACCAATGCGGTGGCTGGTGATTTACGATTGGGGGCTGGGAGGACGGCGGGATTTTTGTTTGAAGGATGTGACCCCCACCCCGGGTGTTTTTTGTAAGAGTGGCAAACACAGGACTTATGCTTGACGCGGCGTCAAGGGCGTCAACGAAAGGTGCAAGGTTACGAGTTGAAGGATTAGAGTTCAACGGGGAAAGATTCGGAGAGCTAAACGCAGAGGCGCAGAGTACACAGAGGTCAGAAACGGGGACGGGTTTGGAGATTTGGGTGGAGTTGGGGGCGAGCATAGGGAATGGTAGCATGGATTTCGATTACTGTCAAGGTAATAGTACTATTATTTATCATTCGAACGTGAGACGGGGAAGTGGAGCGGATGGAAGGGGTTGGCGGGAGTCTTGTAGTTTGGTGAGACGGGGACGAGCAGTGAGTGGAGAATAATGAGTAGCGAGCAGGGGAGAAGCGACGGAATCAGTAGGGCAGAGTCAAACCCGCGCCTTCGACACGGAGGCGTGCGGCACCCCAAAGGCCAAACCAGCTGCAGAGCGACCGCGTCTGACCTCCGAACCATCCGACAGTCGCAAGAGAGAAAGGAAATGATGGGGGCTTTTTGAGCTTGCTGCTAGCGAACTCTAGCCCGTACGGTTGCGCGGATACGCTGTCGAATTTGCTGGTAGATATTCACCGCGCCTTCCTGGCGGAGGACAACTACTATTGCGTAGCGTTGTGGTCCATGTTCTTGACGCGCCCATTTCTTCTCGCATCTAACAACAAGATGGTATGTATTCCCATAGGCGTTTGCCCAACGACGCTGCATCGCAAACAAAGCTCTTTGTAGTGTGCTCCCTTCTCGCAGCGTGGGCCCAGGTTTCATTTTGCAGTTCCATCGAGAGCTAGTAAGACCGTCAACCTGCTCCTCCTGGCGAGGTTGTTTTCGAAAGGCATTTGTCACCTGATTGAGTGTCTTTCCTTTGATAAGCCTAAAGGCCATTTTCGCCCCGAGATAATCAAATCGACTGTGTCTTACTGGGGGGTCATAGGCCAGGGTGACTTCTATCGTCCGCGTATCGCGCCCGGTGATGAAATCGTCAGGTATCGGGATTTCATAGACGTGAAAATTGTCATGATTGATCTCGGAGTCCGAATACAATACAACGCGATTTTCGTCGGAAAACCTTGCTCGGTCAAAATCGGGACGCCCGTACCCGCATACTCGCAGAGTGGCGTTAGAGCCCAGGCCCTCCAGCCGCTCGCGCGCAGCGGCGGGAACCGTCGCCGATGAAGCAATGAGAGCACGAATCAAGTTCGCGGAGGCGTCCGAAAACACGCCTATCAATCTGGAAGCCAAATTTGCCACTCTAGGCGCGGCAAATGATGTGCCCACATCGGCGGCGAATAGCCGCCGTAGGTAGTCTCGATTCGTAGAGATTGTGGACAATTCGACAAGCGAGCGCAGGCGCCTTGTTCTCCCGTCATACGCCCGGTTACCGCCGAGATCGCACAACTCAGGTTTGATCGCCCCTCCCAGACCGAATCCAGAGCGGGTAAAGGGCGACGGCTCACCCTCCCGAGAGATGGGGCTCAACGAAACGTCTCTTTCTGCCGCTCCGACGGGGAGTCCGTCGCCAGAAGACAGCGCGCCGACCGTAACAACAATCGCCCCTGTGGCTGGTTCGATGACCTTGGCGTCGTCGTCTAGGAGGTAGCGCGGATATCTTTGCACGTGCGCGTCTGCGGATTCGTTATCGCGTGGCTGATAGTCAAAGTTCCCGGTGGAAACGACGATGACGATGTTCAGCTCGCGGGCTAACGTGTCCAGGATTGAAGCCCAAGGGCTAACCTTACCTCCGCGGTATGGAAGATTCTTGTCGCCTAGCGAGAGGTTAAATACTCGGCAGTTATACGTGTCGACTAAATATCTGACCGCATCCGACATTTGCGTCGTAATTAAAAGCGAGTCGTCAAACTCGGCGTTCGAATTTAGAACACGAACGCTGTAAAGCCGAACCTCGGGAACAAACCGTCGAGCCCTAATACATGCCTCGACGTCGCCGTAAAGCGCTATTCCGCCAACGAGAGTTCCATGTCCGTTTTCATCAGCGCCGTCCCCCAGTGATCGGGGCATCGCAGTGGCCTCTCCTACAGCAGGGGCAAGCAATGGGTGCGCTGATGTCAGACCGCTGTCGAGGATCGCAACTGATGGCGAGCCTGCGCCGGGCTCCGGAGCCGGGGGAAAATCGCCCAACGTTTTTCTTAGCATGTCGGATACACTGAGGCTCAATCTGGGTGGTGAATCTATTTGCGCTATAGCGTCGATATTGAGCAGTTGGCGAGCGACACTTCCTGCTACGCGGACTCTAATGAGAACGAGGCTCTCTCCAATGTAGTGGTCTGTTGATTCCCCGCCTTGGCTGCGGATAAAACGCTCAAGCTCCGTGACTTTCCTGAAGTTTGCGTCTCTTCCCCCAAAATCCCATACTTCGACGTCCAGGACGTAGGTTCGGTCCAGAACCAGATCGCTGACGTCCAGGATTCCCTGAGATCTGAGTGATCTCCCTATCCGATCTACAGGCAGGACGGCGTCCACTCGCTCGATATTCGAGAAGATGGCGACGTAAGGCGCGTTCTTTTGGCCACGGCGCGGCCCCCCTTGATATTCGCGGAGCTGACGAATGAACTCCCGAAGCTCTGAATCACTGGAAAAAAGAACGAGAGTCTTGCCTTGCTCAACGCTTAATAACGTGAGCCCACATCTCTCCCAGGAGTCCTCGTCGACTGCTGCGTTTGCATGCAAGCGTACGCGCAGAATCAAACTCGGGTCGATACCTGTGGGTGGCTTCCTGTTCTCGAATTGCTGGAGGACTTGGGTAATTTCATTACGCAACGTTGACGCGTGCTCCGCGTAGTTCCGAACTGGCGGTGGTCCAACTCGACGTTTGCGCCTGGGGTTTTCTGCTTCTACGCGCGGAATGACAATATGCGGCAGGTTAGGCATTCAATGTTCAATTGACTATCCTATATGCCTTTATTCTTAGACGTATTACGGTAGAGATGCAAGCGTTCCTTTTGCTGCTTTAGCGCAAACTGCAGTGTCCTCGCGTCAAGTCGATCTCGATTCTGGATTATGCAAGTCTTCACGGCGTCGAAACAGACCCTCTCCACATCAGCATGAGAGAACCCCTTCATGCGGTTCGCGACGGATTTGTAGTCGATGCTAGCGGTTGGGAAATTTTGAAGCCTCGCGCCTATGAGCTTTGAGATTTCGGGTAAGGACGGACGAGGAAAGCAAATAATCTCATCGAAACGCCTCCAAAGCGCAGGGTCCAGAAGTCTCTCGTGGTTCGTCGCAGCCACAATCAAGCTGGGAGCCGAAAACGCGTCGAGCAATTGCAGAAAACTGTTCACGACTCGTTTCAACTCTCCGTGTTCGTTCTCGTCGTCTCGTCGTTTACCTATGGCGTCGAACTCATCGAATAGGACCACCCAATGGCCGCTCGTGGCGTAGTCAAAAACTTTCCGCAGATTTGTCGCCGTTTCTCCCAGATAAGAAGAAACGATCGTGTCGAACCGCGTGTACAGAAGCGGTAGACCCAGTTCGTGAGCAACGATTTTGGCGCAGAGCGTTTTGCCGCATCCCGGCGGCCCCACAAACAAGATCTTGTTTTTCGGCGTAAGTCCGTGCGTGCGCAAAAGTTCGCCATTCGCAAATTCTGCGATGACGCGCTGGATAGATTCCTTATTTTCCTGTCGCAGAACGATGTCATCGAACGTCACGGAGGGACTTTGTACGTCGACGAGAAGAGCGTCTTTCTCGCGATCTTTAGGGAGCGCGTTGCCGCTCCGTATCGGGGTTGCAGCTCTAGGTTGTGGCGAAGCTTCTAGTGTGCGCAAGAGATCCCGTGCTAGCTGACGGTTATTTTTTATCTGCTCTTCGGCGATTATTTCCATCGCCGTAGCTCGAAACTCGTCCTCGCTTCCCCGCTCGTGGCTGAGGAATAATTTTCTGAGTAGTTCCCCGCGTGCCACGGACCCCTCACTATCGCATGGTGAGTCTAACATTAATCTTCGCCGGAATCTTCTCTCGAAGGCACCGACGCCTCGGGTGGGATGCCGAGCGGGGCTGGAGAGAATAAATGCGTGCTGGCCAGCTTGGTGGGTTCAAGCGAGGAATTTGAGAGTTTGGTCGATGAGATCGGAAGTGCCTTGATAGGGGTCGCCGGGGCTGTCGAACTCCATGGAGCAGTAGCCTTTGTAATGGCTGGAGTTGAGAATGCCGAACGTTTTGGGAATATCGACGTGAACTAGCTGGCCTTTTTCGTCGGCTTCCATGGCTTTGACGTGGCAGATGCTGTAGGCGTGTTTAAACATTTCGGCAATCCCTTTATAGGCGTAGTCGGTTTTGCCGGTGGTGAGAGTGTTGGCAAAATCCGGATTCGCATGCAGCCAGGGATTGTTCACTTTTTCGATGACGCTGACGATGAAGAAGGGATCTTCGCTGAGAGGGTTGTCGTTCTCGAGATTGACGAGGATGCCTTTGGCGGCGCCGTATTCGGCAACACGGTGGAGGCTGTCCGCGGCACGCTCCGCATCTGGCTTCGAGTCTTTCGCCGGCGGCATGTTGGTGCGGATACTGGGCGAGCCGACGGTTGCGGCTATGTCTATCCATTTTTTGCTGAAGGCGACGGATTGATCGCGCTCGGATTTGTCCGCAGCGAAGGGGCTGTGTTCGCCATCCACCGCAATATTTACGATGGCGCCGCCGGACTTTTCGACGAGAGCGCGCAGTTCGTTGAGGAACTTGGGGTCGATGGAGCGGAAATGCTCGCTCCACGGCTCAATCTTGTTGATATTGAATCGCGATTGAACGGAGACGAAGAAATTCTTCAAGTCCATCTTGAGGACGGTGGAGGGATAAGGCTTGTCGTGAGCGCCTGCGATGCTCTCGCGGAAAGGGTAAGAAGCGATGGCAATGCGATCGCGGGGCGCGGAGGGAAATTGCAGGTTGGGAGCAGTGATTGCAGCGAGGGCCGGTTTTGCGGCCGGCAACAACATCGCGGAAGCGGCCGTCACGGCGGATTGAGCGAGAAAACGTCTTCGGGTAATGTGCGTCAAAGCGGCGCCAGTCTAGCAGAATCGCCGTGCCAAACAAGGGTTAAACGAATGGCTCTGCTATAATCCGGGCGATTTTGGGAATGTTTGCCGGCTTTCCGGAGACAGCCAATGAATCGCAGACTTCTTGTCTTGGCTGGATTTTTTCTGCTGGTGTTGCCTGGAAACGCGTTCGCGCAGGCGTACAACGATTCGCTCTCTCAACTAACAAAGCCTCACGACTACGTCTTGAAGCGGATCTCGAGTTATGACCGGACGGGCGGAAACGACGACTACCGGCCGCTCGCGGCAGGAGAGACGCTCACGCTGCTGGACGAAGCGGGGCCAGGCGAGATTTCGCATGTGTGGATCACTATCGCGGATGATGAGCGATTTCACCTGAAGAGGATGGTTTTGCGCATGTACTGGGATGGCGAGAGTTCGCCGAGCGTGGAAGCTCCCGTTGGTGATTTTTTCGGACTAGGACTTGGAGAATACCATCTATATCAGTCCGCGCCGCTTTCCGTGGGCGGAGACAAGGCTTTGAACAGCTTTTTCCCGATGCCCTTCCAAAAACATGCGCGCATCACTCTGACCAACGAAGGGCGGCAGAAAGCGGAAGCGGTCTACTGGAATATCGACATGCGCGCCTTCAAACTGGCGCTGCCGCCGGATACGCTTTATTTTCACGCGCAGTATCGCCAAGCGGTCCCGAACAAGGCCTTCCCAGAGAACATAAATCTGGATGGCAAAGAGAATTACGTCTGGATGGAAGCCACGGGACGCGGGCACTTTGCGGGAGTCACCATGTCGGTGGTGGAGAATCAGGATGGCTGGTGGGGCGAAGGCGACGACATGTTTTTCGTGGATGGCGAAAAGCTGCCGTCCATCAACGGGACAGGTTCGGAAGATTATTTTCTGGGAGCCTGGGACTTCAGCGGTAAGCCGTTCGCGTACGGACTATATGGTGCGCCGATCGTCGGAGCGGAGCTGCAGGGTGGACGGTGGTCTGTGTATCGATTCCATCTGGACGCTCCGATACCGTTTACGAAGTCACTGCGCGCGACGATTGAACACGGGCATGCGAACGATCGAGGAGATAACTTTTATTCGGTGGCGTATTGGTATCAGAGCGAGCCTCACGGAGCTTTTCCTGTTCTGCCGGCTGTGGAGATGCGAATCCCGCATGTAATCGCGGCCGCGAGTCCACAGAAGTGAAGAAAAAGAACTAACTACTGCAAACGAAATTGCAGGGTAACCGTGAGGTGCATGGGCACGGGTTTGCCATCCAGCGATGCCGGCTGATACTTCCACAGACGCAGGGCCGCCATTGCGGATTGATGCAAGAGCGTGGGTCCGGAAATCACCTTCATGGTCGTGACGTGACCGTTCGCGTCGATCAGCGCGTCGATGAGCACATCGCCGGAAATGTGCTGGTTTTTTGCCAAGAGCGGATAAGTGGGTGAGACCGAGCTAATCAGTTTTGCTGATTTTACGTCTCCACCGATAGGCAGCGGCACTTCAGGGGCGGCGGGCTGCTTTCCACTACCTGGCGCGAGTCCGGCTTCCATTCCACCTGCATTTGCATCCGCGCTGCCAGCTGAAATGTTTGGAGCTTCGGCTCCTTCTTCCTGAGAGGTCGCGCGACGGTTGATCGTTGGACTAGCCAGATGAACTTCGCCGAGAGCTGGTTTCTTGGGCTCCGGTTCTGCCGGGGGGCGCGAAATACGCTCTGTTGAAGAAGCGGGAATCGGAGTGGCTGCGCTCCGCGCGTTGTCTCGAGTTACCGGAACGGGTTCAGTACTCACCGCTGGTCTAGTGATTGGCGCGCTCGAAGCGGGAGAACTAGAAATAGGTTTGGCGGAAATTGGCGTGGTGTTCGAGCTAGAGCTCGGTACGTTCCCCGCTTGGCTATTTTGGGAAGCGGGCTGGGCAAAGGGCTGCGCCGCCGGCTGCGTTACGGAAGGCGGTGCAAGCGGCGCACTCGCCTGGGAGTTCGGTGTGGATGCGGCGATCCCCGGCTTACCTTGCACGGCGTCCGAAGGATGCAACAGATACCAGGCGCCCCCAGCGGCAACGAGAAGCCCCGCGGCAATTGCGCCGTACAAAACGCCTTTGTTAGAGCCTGACGAACGCGCTTCCGTGATGACTGGCTCATCGAGTGGAAGCAAGCTGCCAAATGCTGGAATCGCAGACTCAGGAACGCTTTCCACTGCAGTCAAAGGCAGCGGTTCCGCGGAATCCTGGAGCGGCTCAGAAATCTCGGAAGAGTGCTTGGCCTTTTCCTTTTCGACAGTCTCTGGAGTAATTGCGGGCGAAGCGGCGTTACGTGCAAGCGGCTCAAGCCAAGATGGAATTTTTACTTCTTCGGTGTCCAGAGATGACTTCATGGGAGGAGGAACAGGCCTTGCCGGTGGCGCGGTCTTGATTGCTGCAGGCTCGGCCTTTGCCATTTCGAGCACTTGCGAAGCAACACCGGAAATAGCCTTGGGGTCGAGAGCGGGCACGACAGGCGCGGGCGGAGTGGGTTGCGAGGTTGGAGCCGCGCTGAAGAGAAGCGATGATAGTTGTTCCTGAAGGCGAGCGGCTTGAAGCTTGAGATCTTCGCTAGAATTTTGAGCAAGAACGCTCGCTGGCCGCGCGTTGGTTTCGGATGTAAGTAGAGCTACTTGTGAGTTTGACGGAGCAGAAACCGGCTGAACTTCGGGCACGCTTAAAAGACTTGCGAGGGAAGATGCGAGCGATGAAGCGATGGGTGGCGCCGGAATCACCTTCGCCTCAGGCTGTTTAACAACCGGCGGGGGAGTAACTACCGCGGCTTGAGCTGGCGGCGCGAGCACTTTCGGAGCCGCAGGTGGAAGCGACGGAATCTGAACGGGCTTCACTTCCGGAGCTTTTGGCGCGGCGCTGACGACCGGACTCACCGGTTTTGGAGCGTCCACAACAGGCACAACAGGATTCGGTTTAGGTGCAGACGGGAGCGAGGCAACCGGCGCGGGTGCTGGTGTGCCTATACGATCGGAAGGGAAACGCATTCCCCAGAAACCAACGACCGACTCTGTAAACTCAAGTTCCACGTAGCCACTTACGCTTTTGTAATTCTTCGATTTGACGACCTGGCAGACCACTTCCTTTTTTGTCTTTTCGTTGGTGAGGAAAAGCAGTTGGCCCGCGGCCACTGGCGAACCGAGCCGGATGACTGCGCCATTACCGAAAACGAGCACCGTCTTTGTAGTTTCGGAAAAAGGCTCGCGCTTGTCCGTGCCCTCGACGGCCCGAGCACCATTTACGGTGACAGGAACTTCCAGCGCGACAGGTTGCGGGCGGCTGGCGGTGGCCGTTTCGTCGAAGCGCGGTGCAGGCGCTGCCGAAGACCGCGCGGCAGTCTCTGGAGGGGCAGTTAAGACTTCATTTTCTTTGCTGGTTATCGCCATAGGAAGCTCGCTTGGACGGAAAATTTTTGTTCGGCCCCGAGGAAAGCAGGGCTATCCCTGAACCTTTATATGTTCTTGTTGTGCCATGCTTTGCAGCCATAGTACGTGCGTACCAAGCTGGAAACACCTGTCCTGAAGGACAGCAGTGCTGTGGGCGGAACTGCTCTAACGATGCAGAGGCGCGCGGAATTGCTCGTCAATTTCGACCTGGTAGCCGGTGACGAGCTTGTTGGTCTCGTTGGCCATGCCTATGACGGCTTGCAATTCCGCAAACATGGCGTTGGTCATGCCTTTTTTGAAGGCGGAGGCGGTGTGCGATGCGATGCAGTAGTGGCAGTTGTTGGTCACACTAACGGCGACGTACAGGAGTTCCTTGGTCAGCGGATCGAGCGCGCCGGGACCCATGATTTGCTTGATGCTTTCCCAAGTGCGCTTCAGTGTGGCGGGATCGTGGGCGATGGCCTTCCAGAAATTGTTGATCCAATCGGTCTTGCGCGTGGCCATGATGTCGTCGTAGATGGCGCGAACTTCGGGGCTTGCATCTGCGTATTCAATGAGGCCAAAGGTGGACATTTTGATTCTCCAGGAGTTGACGGGATGGTGATCGGGAAACGTTAGCAAGAAGCGTAGGTATTCGCCAGAGAAAGGGCAGGTTGGGAGAGAAACGCCCGGTTGCGATACAGCCCGTCCCAGAAACGGACAGTGGAGTGAAGCTGGTGGGCGTCCAACTACGGCGGAAGGGCATAAAAACCAACAAGTTAGATTTTTTCGCTTGGCAGGGAACCTGCAGATCGACTATAACGTATCACGATATAGTCTTCCATCGCTCGATAGATATGTCCGCGCTGCGATCGATTTGCATTCTGAGGTGAAAGCGTGACGAAGAAGAGAGAAACAGAATCGTTCCTGCCGCTGACGCCGGCGATGTTTCACATCCTGCTGGCGCTTGCCGATGGCGAAAAGCATGGGTACGCCATATTGAAGGAAGTGGCGCGGCGAACCGAAGACAAGGTACGGCTCAGCGCTGGAACGCTCTACGGGAACCTGTCGCGGCTGGAGAGTGCGGGGCTGATTGCGGAATCGAACCGCCGGCCGGAAGTTGTGCTGGACGACGAGCGCCGCAGGTATTACCTCCTTACTGAATTTGGGCGCGAAGTGGCTGTCGCCGAAGCGGAACGTATGGAAGAGGCGCTTGGGCAGGCTCGTGCCAAAAAGCTTTTCCGAAGACCGAAACTTGCGTAGCGGGGGATGACTGCGATGGGAAAAGAGACCTTGCCATTTTCTCAAAGACTGTTTCGGGCGCTAGTTCGGGCACTGCCGTTTGATTTCCGGATAAATTATGAAGGCGAGATGGAAGGAGTCTTTCGCGAGCAGCAGCGCGAAGTGGAAGAACGCGGTGGCCTGATGGGCGCGCTCAAACTGTGGAAGGAGACAATTGTTGGCATTTTCACGACCGCTCCGCGCGAGCACTGGCAGATTCTGACGAGCGACTTCGGCTATGCGGTGCGGATGATGCGAAAGAACCTGGGGTTCACGATAGTCGCGGTTCTGACGCTGGCGCTCGGCATCGGCGCGAATACGGCGATTTTCAGTGTGGTGCATTCCGTGCTGCTGCGGCCGCTTCCTTACCCGCAGGGGCAGCAACTGGTTTTCATCCGGCAACAGCAAAAGAAGATGGGCATCGCGGACATGGGGTTCTCGGTGAAGGAAATCGAGGACTACCGCGCGCAAAATCGTACGCTGTCCGGGCTGGTGGAATATCACGCCATGTCCTTCACTCTTTTCGGACACGGCGATCCGGAGCGAGTGCGAACCGGCGTGGTTTCGGCCAACTATTTTGATTTGTTTGGCGTTCAACCGCTCTTGGGCAGGACTTTTTTGCCTGACGACGAAAAACTGGGAGCGCCAGCCGTTCTGCTCCTAAGCTACGAATACTGGAAAAATAATTTCGGCTCAGACGCTGGAATCGTCGGCAAGACTTTCGAAATGAACGACAAAGTGCACACGGTTGTGGGAGTTCTCCCGCCAGTGCCGCAGTACCCAAACGAAAATGACGTGTACATGGCAACTTCGGCGTGCCCGTTCCGTTCCAATAAAATGCATCTCGAAGATCGCGATATGCGCATGATGGAAGTCTTTGGGAGACTGAAGCCCGGCGTGACCGTGGCGCAGGCCAGCGCGGACACCAGCACCATCGCCGCCGGATTAAAAGCGGCTTATCCGAAGTCTTATCCAGAGAGTGTGGGCTTCACTTCTTCTGCGACGCCATTGCAGGAGGAGCTGACCAAGGAAGCGCGGCCGACGCTTCTTGTACTGCTTGGCGCCGCGGCGTTTGTTTTGCTGATCGCGTGCGCCAATGTGGCCAACCTCACGCTTGCGCGCATGTCCCGGCGAGAAAGAGAACTTGCCGTGCGCAGTGCGCTGGGTGCCGGGCGGAGCCGCATTCTGCGGCAACTTCTGACGGAGAGTTTTTTGCTGGCTATTGTGGGCGGCGTGCTGGGCCTGATTTTGTCGTACGGGAGCTTGGAACTGCTCACCGATTTTGTGGGGAGGCTGACGCCTCGTGCCCGCGAAGTGCATATTGATGCGCAGGTGTTGCTATTCACTCTCGCCGCCGCGCTTGGCACCAGCATTGTTTTCGGGACGCTTTCCGCGCTTTTCTCGCGCGCAAATCTCACGTCTAGTCTGAAGGAAGGCAGCAGCGGCGCGGGATCCGGCTACCGGCAAAATCGCGTACGCAGCGCGCTGATCGTTTGCCAGATTGCCTTTTCGTTCATGCTGCTCATTGGCGCTGGATTGATGCTGCGAAGCCTCTTCAAAATGCAGCAAGTGGATGCAGGAATTGTTCCGCAACGTGTTCTGACGATGCGCACGATGTTCAACTGGACGAAATACACGGACGACGAGCAGACAAAGGTTGCCGTCCAGAAACTTCTGGACCGCGTGCAATCCGAGCCGGGAGTTCTTTCCGCGGCGATCTCGAGCCGGTATCCCTTCGAACCGGAAATGATTACCGGGGGCCCCGAGTCTGTGTCCTTTTCCTTTCAAATCGAAGGCCGCACTTTGGAACCGGGGCAAGCGCCACCGGTCAGCACGTTTGCATCAGTTTCCACGGATTACTTCAAGACGCTGGGAATTCCTCTGAAAGCGGGCCGGCTGTTGGCGGAAACGGATAGAGGTAAGGCGCCCGACGTTGTGGTGATCAATGAGGCGGCAAGGCATCAATACTGGCCGAACGATGTTCCGCTCGGAAAGCGCGTCACCGCGGATGGAGGAACCCACTGGGCGATCATAGTGGGCGTCGTTGGAGACGTGCGTGAATTTGGGCTGGACCATCCGCCTACAGCCGAGTTCTATGCCAGCCAGGGGCAGAACCCACAACCAAGCGCTTTGATTGTGCGCACCGTCAGCGAACCGCGGAGTATGGCGCAGATACTCACGCGCGCGGTACATGAGGTGGACGCACAAACAGCCGTGACGCATATCCTCACGCTGGAACAAGCGCGTTACGAATCGATGGCGTCACCGCGCGTGACAGCAAGCCTGCTCGGTATTTTCGCTGGGCTCGCATTGGTCATAGCCACGGCAGGCATCGGCGGAATCATGGCGCTGATAGTCAGCCAGCGGGTGCGCGAAATCGGAATCCGCATCGCTCTTGGCGCGCGGCCGGCGAGCATTCTCCAGATGGTGCTAGGACAAGGCATGGGGCTCGCTATCTTGGGAGTAGGAATTGGAATCGCGGGCGCGATTGCGTTGACTGGGCTCGTGAAATCGTTCTTATTCGAAGTGCCTCCAACCGATGTACTGACATTTAGCGGAGTTGGCGTGACGCTTCTGACCGCCGCTGCGCTGGCAAGCTATTTGCCGGCGCGTCGGGCCGCCGCGGTCGATCCGAACATTGCACTGCGCGCGGACTAAGAATTCGCAAGAGGCCGAGAATCTCAACTCAAACTGTAAGGGAGGGCATTGTTTATGAAACGGAAAGACATGACTCGTAGAGAATTATTGCAGGCGTCGGTGGCGCTGGGCTGTCTTGCAGCAGCCCCAATTTCAATCACCGCATCCGAAACTGGAAGTACAGACGCCGCTCGAGCTTCAGGTGTAGCGAATCCGCTTAAACCTCCCGCCGAAGGAAGCATCCCTGTCGCCTTTCTCATTTCTGATGGCGCGGTGGTCATCGATTTTTGTGGACCATGGGAAGTCTTTCAAGACGTTATGTTGCCGGGCCAGATGGACATGGCCTTCAAACTATTCACTGTCTCTGAAAAAACCAATCCTATCCAAGTAAGCGGCGGGATGAAAATCATACCCGAATACACGCTGGAAACCGCGCCTGCGGCGAAAGTCATAGTCATCCCAGCGCAGAGTGCGCCGAGCGAAGCGGTGCTGGCCTGGGTTCGCAAGTCGGCAAAGAATGCCGACGTGGTTATGTCCGTTTGTACTGGCGCTTATTTGCTGGCGCGAACAGGTTTGTTAGCGGGCAAGGAAGCTACAACTCATCACGGCGCCTACGTAGACCTTGCCAGAAAATACCCGGATATCCACGTCAAACGCGGCGCCCGGTTCGTCGAGGACGGCAATCTCGCCTCGGCGGGCGGGCTCTCCTCCGGCATCGATCTCGCGCTGCGCGTCGTCGAGCGCTATTACGGCCGGGAACTCGCCAAGCAGGTTGCCTACGACATGGAATACCAAGGTCAAGGGTGGATGAGCCCCGATTCAAACGCGGTGTATGCCAAGTTGCGCACCTCCATGAATGGCCGTCCACTCTGTGTGGTGTGCTCCATGGTTGTCGATGTAGCGACCGCAGCTAAGTCTGTCTATCAGGGCAAGATGTACTACTTCTGTAGCTCAGATCACAAATCGGTCTTTGACGCAGGTCCTGCGGATTTCATAAGTTCGATATGAAGTGAG
>Ga0207145_1042_pt1 | contig 19715 bp, 17 predicted proteins | sample Alteio_BWMinHeat_35_FD_153578 | JGI IMG/M metagenome (GOLD analysis project Ga0207145, IMG submission 153578) | Enriched cells from forest soil in Barre Woods Harvard Forest LTER site, Petersham, Massachusetts, United States -... | ecosystem: Environmental > Terrestrial > Soil > Temperate forest >...
TTTGCTGGTGTTGTGTTTAATCAAACTGCATTTGGTATTAATACAACTGATAATACGGTAACTGAAAATTTGCTGCTAGACGTCGAAAATGGAACACCTCAATCAAATATAGGTATTTCTGCTATCTCTATTACACCAAATAGGATCGAAAATTTTCCAGAGTTAGCATTTATACCGTATAATGACGATGATATGTCGATTATATTGCCATCCGCATTAGTTGCCGGTGATCCCTTACTTCAAAAGGGTGCGACGGTGCTCGCAAGATTAAGTTCTGTGGCAGAAACTCAGGTTGATCTTCAAACGGTATTTACCTTATTCGGTTCTCGTCAAGCGAGTACGGAAAATTCTCCTCCTACTCAGACTGGTATAATCGCCCAGTTTATTATGAGTGCTGGATCCCCGTACCAATTTTTAGAAAGTCAACCCAATGGGAGTGACCAAGCTCAATTTGATAATATTCAGGACGCTGTTACAGCTCTTCTCGCCGCTCTTAAGGCGGGGAATAGACGAAGTCTTTTCATTGACACTCCAACCGCTCTTGCTCTTGAGAAACAAGGGCTTATCCCAGGATTTACCGTCGTTACGGGTGTGATAATTGATCCTTCTCTTAACGATTTTAATTCCTTAGGACTTGGTATTGCCATCCCAGCAGAATGCTGCCAACTGTATGCAAATATTGCGAAAGCGATACAAGATATGGAAGATGAAGGTGTTCTTGCTGCAATGCGTGCTAAATGGGGAACTGGCTCGTTCACGCCCCCTGCAGTGAACTTAGTACCTTCAGGTTGTGCAAATACTACTGCAAACATTGATAGTAATGCGATTGCTAATTATATCTTCACCAAATACTGTCCTCAGGTAGCAATACTGTCCTTAGGTAGCGACGATTTTATCTTCTGAATAAGTATCATTATTTGATGTATACAAAGGGAGTGCGCAAGCACTCCTTTTTCCATGATGGAATGGGCAAATCTCTACCTGTAGGTTGAGCATAGCCGGTTTTCTTTCATAGCTTCACATTCAGGCGCAATTTCAGTAGACTATCATAAAGAATTAGGGGCCCATAGCTCAGCGGTTAGAGCAATCGGCTCATAACCGAGAGGTCCCAGGTTCAAATCCTGGTGGGCCCACCAAAACCTCGGCGGTACAAAAGCATGCAAAATGAACAGGTGGCAGCTTTTATTGAGCTTGTTGAATTAGATCAACGGCTTAGTCGCCTTTCGCGGCAACAGGAAGAAGAGGTTGTAAAAAAAGAGAAGCTTCTTCAGGAGATTGATCAAATCGACAAAGATGTTGCGCATGCTGATAAGCTCGTTCATGATACACAAAAAAAGATGCATGAGCTTGAACTTGATCTAAAAACTATCGATCGAAACCTCGCCCGAACACAGGAAAAACTTTTGAGCGCACATTCTCAAAAAGAGCTCGATTCATTGGAGCATGAGAAAACCGATCTTGAAAACAAGCGAGAATTACGGGATGAGCAAGGACTTGGGCTGCTTGAAGAATTAGAGCAGGCTCGAGCACAAGCTGTAAAGCTTCGCGCCAAGGCACCCGAAGCTCATCAAGAAAAAAAACGGGAACTTACAGCGCTTACTGAGCAGATGGATAAGCTCGGGATATCCCAAGCAAATCTTAGTGCTCGTCGCGATGAGCTCGAATTACACATAGACCAAGAGCTTCTGAGCCAATACGAAACTATGATGAAAAAAGTTCCCAACCCCGCAGTCCCCGTACTTAACGAAAGCTGCTCTGGCTGTTTCTATTCTTTAACACCGTCTGAATTGAATCCACTTCGAAAAGGACAACTGGGTGTCTGTAAAGGTTGTTATCGTACTATCTATATAACAAAGGGAACTCATGGAGAATAATGTGTTCCCAGAGCCAGGAAGGTGGGAGCTGTACGTAGATGGTGCTGCCCGCAATAATCCCGGTCCTGCAGGTGCTGGATTTTATTTGTTGAAAAATGGCGTGTCAGTTGAAGAACAGGGAATGTTCTTAGGTAAAAAAACGAATAACCAAGCAGAATATTTGGCACTGTTACTGGGGATCTATTACGCTCAGCAACATATGGGGCCACGTGATACGCTTGTCATAAAAGCAGATTCGCAGCTTATGGTCAGACAGGTGCAGGGGATCTATAAAATAAAAAACAAGGAGTTAGCAAGAATACATGATGCGATTCGCTCTATGCTCAATGCCTTAAATTTTAAGATACAACATGTACCACGTGAAGAAAATAAAGTAGCTGATAAACTAGCGAATATAGGAATTGATAAAAAAATAAGAGTTCCCCATGAACTTCTCCTCGTTTGGCCGATATATGAAGATGCTTGGTAACCTCTATGCAGGTATTCTACTTGCAGGAGCACTGGGCATGCAGGGTCTCCTTGCAGCACCACCTAAAAAACAGAAAATTGATTACTCCTTTAAGAAGTTAGCACAAGGTATCCCTGTTCGGGTGCTTCTTGAAGAAAGTGCTGCTAAGGATGTTGCATGGGAGCTGAATTCTGATGAAGGGTTTGTGCTATATGCGCCCACTTCAAAAGAGAAAACGGTGCTTAAAAAGACCAAACTTCTGGTGACTCATAAAAAGGGTAACTTTTATTTGAATGGTCAAAAGATACCTGATGCGCATATCTTTGTGCTTCCACTGCGAGGCTTGATTCGTCATGGAACGATTCCTTACGATGGAGTTTTTTCTCTTACCAAGAGTAAAGAAGTTGCCTACTTGGTAAATCACCTAGATCTTGAAGAGTATCTTATGTCGGTGCTCCCTTATGAGAGTATGCCCGGTTGGCCCGATGAGGTTCAGAAAGCACAGTGTGTTGCGTCACGTACCTATGCGATTCATAAAGTTTTAGAGCAACGTGAGCAAAAAAAGAATAATAGAGTAACGCATCCCTATGATATCAAAAGTACGACGGCACATCAGGTGTACCGCGGCTATGAAAAAACGGCCTGTTTTAAGCATATTGTAGAAGCAACTCGTGATATCGTACTAGCCTATAACAACAAGCCGATTCTTGCCATGTTTGATACTGCTTGTGGAGGAGTTATTCCCGGAAAGAAGAAGGGCATTCACTTTGGTAAGGCACCCTATTTAAAGCGCAGCTATGCATGTAACTATTGTAATGAGCATCCTTACTACCGGTGGGAGGCACAGCTCTCCTTTGCTGAGCTAGGAAAAAGTTTAGCAACGCTGTTGCCCGATCTTGGGCAGGTTCGTGATATTAAGATCGAATCGCATGATCCAGCCGGGATTGTTCAAGCCATTAAAATTAGAGGGAGTCATGGGTGGGTTACGATTAAACCTTCCCAGTTGCGGTCGGTCTGCAAGAATTTAAGAAGCCTCTGCTTTACGTTCTCAAAGAAAGGAAGATCGGTGCAGGTTTCTGGAAAAGGATACGGATACCACATGGGGCTCTGCCAATGGGGGGCCTATAATCTCGTGAAAAAAGGGTGGAACTATAAAAAGGTATTACAGTTCTACTATCCAAATACTACTTTTATGAAGCTGAAAAGGTCAGAGTAATGTCTCTCTATCGTGGCCACTTAGTAGGGGGTCTTATTTCCTATATTATCGTTACGGTGCTCGCGAGCGTTTTTCAGAACGGCTTGGTATTTAGCATACCGGGCCTTATAGCAACACTTGCCGGTTCTTTATTTCCCGATATCGATGTTCGAAGTAATGGACAGAACCTTTTTCTGAAGGTGCTTTTTCTTATGATCGTACTCTGTCTCTTTTTACAGGCATCAGTACCTCTCATTCTGTTGCTTATTTTTTCAGTATTGCCGCTTATTTTCCCGCATAGGGGGTTATTTCATGATCTTTATTTTATTGTGGCACTGGTTGCTCTTTTTTCAGGAGCAATGATATATAGTATGCCCTCAAGTTGGCGTACTATCGTAACCATAGCATTCTTTTTTATGGTTGGTGTGCTTTCACATTTAGTGCTTGATAAAGGGATGAAAAAGACTTTTCAACATGATTAAGTGTTTCCGCATACATCTCAAAAAACGCTTCTCTAAAAGGGATTCTCGGTTTTAATGAACGTGCAGGGAACTTCAAATGTTTCTTGGAGGTGTTGCGCAAGTGCTTTGACACCAACCGTTTCAGTTGCGTAATGGCCAAGACCAAGAAACGAGATATTTTCTTCGTGCGCTGCATCATAGACAGGCTCATCATATCGGCCTGTAATGAAGCAATCGGCGCCCGCCAGTGCTGCATCGTGTATATATTTGTCAGCACCGCCAGAAATGATAGCAACTGACCTGATAGGATCCTTTACAACTACTGCTGCAGCGGTGTTTCCATAGTAGGCTTCTACCTGTCTACGGAATTCTTCAAAAGAATGTGGAGCACTTGTGCCAATGACACCTATGGGCATATCACTAAGAACTCCAAAGGGCTTGAGATCTGCAAGTCCTAAATCTTTTGCAGCTTTCCAATTATTTCCCAGCTCTTGATGGGCATCTAACGGAAGATGATAGGTGAGCAATGCAATATTATGCTCTATGAGTACTTTGATTTTCTTAAATCGTGTTCCAGCTAGGAGATGTGTATCATTTTTTCTAAAGAGGCCATGATGCACGATAAGTACCTGTGCTTTTAGGGCGGCAGCTTTTTCAATTGCTTCAAGACTTGCGCTTACCGCTGTTGCGATCTCCTTAATAGGTGCTGTGTTTGCTACTTGTATTCCATTATAGGCATTTTCATTGAATGATGAGATATGTAAGAGTTCATTGAGATAGATAGCCAGCTCATGCGTGCTGAGTGTCTTCATCGGTCGATTCTTTCACTGTAATGTAGACCAAATTAGTATTTCTTTACGTACTTACTGAGCACAATGAAGAGGAGTCTATTCCATTCTTAATAGTCGAAGTGCATTAGCTGTTGTTTGCTCAGCAACTTTTTCATAAGGGACTCCTAAAAGATCAGCAAGATAGTGAGCAACTGTTTGTACATACCGTGGATGATTCTTTTTGCCTCGTATGATCTGCGGTGGTAAGAAGGGTGCATCAGTTTCTAAGATGATATGCTCAAGTCCCACCGTTTGCGCGACCTCTCTAAGAATTTTATTTTTAGGATAGGTAAGAGTTCCTCCTATGCCTAGCACACATCCATAGGAGATTGCCTCTTGTGCAAACTCAAGATCTTCAGAGAAGCAATGAATGGTGGCTCGAAGACCCTGCTTTTTATAAGGTTCTAAACAGCGTAGCGTAGCTTCGCCTGCATCTCGGGTATGTACCACCAAGGCAAGATCATGCTTAAGCGCAAGCTCTATATGTCGCGCAAAAGCTTCTTTTTGGCGCGGTAGGTTATAATCTGGGTAATGCAAATCAAGCCCCGTTTCACCGATAGCAAGAATTTTGAGCTCTTCTTTTTGTTCAAGAAGCTTTGCTAGTGTAGCAAGATCTTCTTGCCAGGTATCGGTGAGATCATTTGGATGAATGCCGATACTTGCATACACCTGTGGGTAATTCTTTGCGAGTTCGATACTATTGAGACTTTCAATAAGACTTGTTCCCACATTGAGTATGAGTGTAACATCGTGGTGCGCTGCTTCTTCGATGAATGCACGAGCATTGGCTATATCAGTGGGTGATAGAGGAACGTCAAATGAATATTCGACAAGGAGATTAAGGTGACAATGGGTATCAACTAGCATGACTTCTCTCGGCGGTTTTTTTAAAGTATATCAAAGATGGTGAGAATCGATACTACTCTTTGCCAAGGTACCAGGGATGTTGCAAAGCAACAAGCAGTTTTGCAAGACCAGCTTTTTTTGTTGCAGTATAGCATAGATACGTTGTAAGGATATTCCTTAAGGGTCAAAGTTTCTAGGCATAAGTGCTCCCATCTGCATCGTAATACGAACGCTCTGAGCGCTTGTGGAGGCCTTAAAGCTTATCTAGGAGGAAACTTTGGAGATTCATATTGACAAAGCACAAAATCCCAGTAACCTTTACCATCAGTGGCTACAAGCAGTCCTCATTATTATATAATAACTAACTACAGAAGGGGTTCTCATGAATAAGACTGAGCTTATTAATTCATTAAGCGAAGAGACAACATTTAGTAAGAAGGATGTTGCTCGCTTTCTTGATACGTTGACACGTATTTTTGAGCGTACACTTGTGCGCGGTGATAAAGTTCAGTGGGCCGGATTTGGTACATTCTCAGTGACAAGACGCCAAGCTCGGATTGGTATTAACCCATCGACTAAAGAGCGTATTAACTTACCAGCCACTGTTGTTGCTAAATTTAAACCAGCTAAAAACTTAAAGGACGTTGTCCGAGGTGCAGGCAAAAGTGCCTGATGCATGGTTATTAGTGAGGGCCGCACAAGCGGCCCTTTTTATTGCTCATTGATATGCTCGCAGTCCGTTTTGTAGCTATTTCTCTCACATTCATAAACCTTCTGAAATTCGTCGGTACTGAGCTAAGTTCTTGCCATGTAACTAAGAGTGTGAGAATGCTCTTTATTCCTATTCAAATGATCTATTTTTTTGTATCTTAGACTGAGACAATTCTTTCTTAGACTCTTTTGTGGAGTGTATACATGATAGACCTTCATAGATTGCGTACCGAACCTGACAAGGTACTTGCCTTATTAAAGAAAAAGGATCCCTCTTTTGATGGTAAGAAGCTTCTAGAACTTGATAAGCAAACTCGAGATCTTAAACAGATAGTTGATGAGCTTCGATGTGAGAAAAATGATCTTGCTAAGAAGGGCCAAGCTGGCGTATCTGCAGAATTGCGCGAGCGCTCAAAAATTCTCACGACTGAACTTAAGGAAAAAGAGGCTGAGCTGTTCGAAAAAAATGAGGCATTCAAGGCTCTGTATCTACGGTGCCCTAATGTTCTCATGGAGAGCATTCAAGAGGGGGGCAAAGAGCAGAATCTCGTAGTCAAAGTGTTCGGTGAAAAACCCTCATTTCGCTTTACTCCGCGAAATCATGTTGAACTCGGCCAAATGAATGGCTGGTTTGATTTTGAGGCAGCTGCGCGCATGGCGGGAAGTAACTTTGCTTTGTATAAGGGCGATGGTGCTCTGGTTGTCTATAAGCTTATGCTTATGATGCTTACCCACAATGTTCGGCGGGGATTTCTTCCCCTAGTACCTCCCTTCTTAGTCAATGAAAAGGCCTTGGAGGGAGCTGGTAACTGGCCTCGTTTTAAAGAGGAAGTCTATCGTATCGAAGGCGAAGATCTGTTTCTTACTCCAACCTCAGAGGTGAATCTCACCAGCATGTACCGTGATCAGATTATCCCGATCCAAGAATTGCCGATTCGCATGACTGCGTGGACAAGCTGTTTCCGCAGAGAAGCTGGTGGCTATGGTGCAACAGAACGTGGCCTTATTCGAATTCATCAATTTGATAAAACTGAAATTTACTCATTATGTGAACCTGAAAGAGCAGAGCTTGAGCAGGACTATATGCTTGCTACTGCAGAAGGTATTTTGCAGGCACTGGGGTTACATTACCGAGTCTCTTTATTGGCAGCCCAAGATTGTTCTTTTTCTTCAGCAAAAACCTATGATATTGAAGTATGGATGCCTGGCCAAAATGACTATAAAGAAGTCTCATCAGTAAGCAACTGTACTGATTTTCAGGCTCGTCGTAGTGAGATCCGGTATAGAGAGGAACCGGGTGCAAAGCCGAAACTTATCAATACGCTTAATGGTTCATCACTTGCCTTGCCGCGGCTGTTAGTGGCTCTCATGGAAACGTATCAGCAAGCTGATGGGTCAATACAACTTCCTACCGTACTCGATACGGTGACACTCACCTAGGGATACTATGATTTCACAAGAGCTCTATGCGCTTATTTCTCGCCTTGAGATAACTGCTAAAAAGCAGGTATCAGGTCCTTTGCTTGGCGAATCTCGCAGTGCTCGTATAGGATCAGGTTTTGAATTTAATCAGTTGCGTGACTATATACCGGGTGACGATATTCGCTTTATTGATTGGAAAGCTTCGGCTCGGTCAAGTAAGATGCTTGTAAGGCAGTACCTTGAAGATCGCAATAGGACGCTATATCTTGTTGTAGATCTTTCAGAGTCAACCTCCTATGGTACAACGAGTAAAGATGCTCATCCGGTAACCAAGAGTGATCTGATGAAGCAACTAGCAGGGGTTCTTGCTTTTGTATCCTTACACTGTAAAGATTCGGTAGGGCTCGTCATCTTTACTGATACGGTTGAGAAAGTTATTCCCCCTCGCCAGTCGAGAAATCATACGATTTCTTTACTTAATACACTCTTTACCTATGAACCAAAAAGTAAGCGGACAAATTTTGAAGCGCCCGTAGAGTACCTTTCTCGCCTGAAAGGTCAGAAAGCGTTAGTCTGCTTCCTCTCAGATTTTATTGCTCCCTTGGAGCATTACGAGCGAAGGTTAGCAAGCCTTGCGCGACGTCATGATATTATGGCATTTCGATGCTTAGATCCAAAAGAACGTCACTTTCCTCAAGTTGGGACTCTTATTTTTGAAGATGCAGAGCTTGATGTGCAGGCGACAATAGCAGGTCAAAAAGAACGAGTATTTAACCAATCGCTTACTGAGTGGCATACTGCACAGAGAGATCGCTTAAATGCTGCACGAATCGACTGCCTTGATATTGAAGTGGGCACACCTTTTACAGGACCCTTGGTATCATTTTTGCGGTACCGTGCTTTTAGAGACTAAGGAGATAGTATGGAAGAAATCACTCTGAATGAGGTTTATGGAATTTGGCATACTTCTTTTTGGCAAACCTTGCCCGGTTATGCTATACTTAGTACACTTGCCCTCATTGTTTTTTGTCTCGGCTATCTGATAGTGCGTTCAGTACTGAGATACCGGCGGGGGACCACTAAAGATGAGGCCTTACGAAACTTGCGAGTTTTAGCAGGTCAGGTATCAAAAGGGCAGGTAGAGCTACGAAAGGTGTACCAGGAGTTGACCGACATTGTAAAAAGTTATGCTCAGTGGCGTTATGCAATGCCTCAAGGGATGACCGATTATGAGTTGATTACCTGGTTGAAAGAAGTTGGATGCGAAGATACGTTGCGTAAGAGTATTGAACATATTATTGCTGATGCTCAAGCAGTCAAGTTTGGACGATTCGATGCGCCTAAAGAGCAGGTTCTCAAAGATATAGCTCAAACAACTTCGTTTATTGAAGTTGCGGGTGAGCCGATTAAGTAACTGAGGCGAATGTGCACCACTCAAATGACCATACCTTGAGGCCTGTATCAAAGGACACTGGTTCGGTCTCTTCCTTTTATATTCATTGGCCATTTTGTCCCTATCGGTGTCACTTCTGTCCGTTTGTTGCTCTTGCTGGTCAAGATGAACATATGCCTGAATATCATAAAATTCTTATACAAGAGATAGAGACCTATCTTAAGACTCATCCTACAGGGCCACTCAAAACGATATTCTTTGGTGGGGGAACGCCAAGTACGTATCCTCCAGAGCTCTTAACTGAAACACTTGAGCTTTTGGCGGATCGTTGCGGTTTTGAACAGGACCATGAAATAACCCTTGAGGTAAATCCAGGAACAGTGAGTCCAACTAAGTTAGCTGCCTGGAAGAATGCAGGTATTAATAGACTCTCCATAGGGGTGCAAAGTCTGAAAGATGACGTACTCAAAAAACTTAATAGACACCAAAAAGCCGAAGAGGTCCGTTGGCTTATTACTCATGCGGCACCACTTTTTGATAATGTGTCGGTTGATCTTATCGTGGGGCTTCCTGGAGTTTCACCAACTGAGTGGAGGGAGATGATAGCATCTGTTGTAACTTGGCCAATTCAGCATGTATCGATGTATTTTTTGACGGTTCATGAAGATACTCAGCTCTATTACGGAGTTACCTCGAAGACTGTAACCTTACCCTGTGATGATGAGGTGGTTGATCTCTATCATGAGACGATTGAAACTTTTGCCAAAGCAGGCTTTGATCAATATGAAATCTCTAATTTTAGTCGGGCTGGTTGGCATTCAAAACATAATTCAGTGTATTGGCAAAGAAAGCCTTATAAGGGCTTTGGATTGGGCGCTTGCTCATTTGATGGTAAGCAACGTACACAAAATACTAAGAATCTCTTGAAATATTTTGAGGAAATACGTAATACTGGTATAAGTGTCCTGTTTACTGAAGATTTATCGGATAAGCAGGTGTGGCTCGAGCAGCTTATGCTCGGTCTACGGCAACGAAGAGGCATCGTTGTCGCTGATATTCTAGAGCCACTTACTGAAAAAGAAAAAAAGGAGTTTAGTAAGAAGTCCCAGGAGCTTCTGAATGCACGCTTGGTGTCTGCATCTGAGGGAAAGATGATGCTTACGCCTGCAGGGCTTTCAGTGGCTAACGAAGTAATTGTGAAACTTTCGTGCATATGACCATATCAACCGAGGGAACAATATGGCTAAACATGTCGGCGTAAAATTACCTGAGGATTTAAAGGCTCTGCTGCTCACAGAAAATGTGATCTGTGTGTTAGCGACCTTTTCTGAGAAAGGGTTGCCCAATACTACTCCTATACAGTGCGTCTATCCAAAGGGCGCTGAAAGCATCCTGATGACCATTCATAAGGATCATACTGGCTACCATAATATGGTATGGCAGAAAAAAGTGATGCTATGCTTCTTAGATAAGGGCAACATTGCCTATAGTATCTTAGGACGCGCCGGTGTCGTTCGAGCACCTTCGTTAATTCATCCCTTGATGAACGTTGTGCGTATTGATATTATCGATATCAAAAGTGACCGCTCAGTGCTTTCACGCGTAGAGTCGGGCGTAACCTGGAGTTATACCTCTGCCGAGGCTGAAGAGCTGAGTCAGGCCCTCATGAATGAGCTTAAGGAGTTATCACGCACTTTGTAAGGGTAATACTTGCAATTATCAGAACGAGCGTTCATACTAGCAGGTGAACTTACAGGGTCATCGGGTGTATTATGTGCAGATATCTCTTTACCATCTTAGCAATAGCATGCTTCCTTCAGGGGAACAGCTATGGGCAGCCTCTTGATAGCTTATCAGACGATGAGACTTCATTAGAGGGCTCGCATGCTTTTACCGGTATACCATCGGTTGCTCTTGCGGATGACTCTGAAGATCCTGATTCAGGTAACTGGTATGAAAAGCTTCGCTGGTGGAAAGAAGCCAAAGCACTCTATGCGGTTGATATTCGTTCAGCAATGGATGAGCTTGAGGTTATCTATGAGGAACTTGAAAGCAAGAAGAATGAGATTCTCTCAGCTCTTGATAGCTATTCAGCTGCGCTGCCTTTAAAAAGACAAGCTGCTATACACGTTATTGACGATCTTCTGAATGACTTAACTAAACGACAAGAAGCCTTAGCTCAAGAGCGCACACGCACGCAAACGCGAAAGAGTCCTGAAGAAACCACTGAGCTTGAAGATCATCAGAAGATGCTCAATGAGCTCAAGAAGGAATTTGAGGATTTTAATACGCTCTACCAGCGGTTAAAGCAAGTATTTGAAGTGGTTATTCCTGCACAGATGCAATCTGCTCATAACTACAGTGAGGAAGCACTTGCCGCCTATGAAGGAATCGAAGAAACACTTGACGATAAGAAGGCTCATGGATTATTTAATCAGGTTCAAAATGGCCTTGAAAATATACAAGCTATTAGTATGTACCTCAGAGAATCCTTATGGAACTTTATCGATAAAGCCTGGAATAGCTCTGAGCAGCTGATGCCCAAAATTACCAAAAGTATTACCGACCTTGAGGAAAAAGGTGTGGTGGTGCGTCCTTTGTCTGCCCAAGAAAAGGCGCAGATGGCCAAACTAGAAGAGGAACGCAAGGCAAAACGTGCTCAAAAAGAGGCTGAGCTTAAGGCGCAGAAAGAATGGGAAGCTCTCCCCTGGTGGCAGAAAGCCTATATGTCAGTTGGGTACTTCTTTTCAAAAATAGGATCAATTCTCTGGCAGGGAATATCGAAACCATTTACTTGGTTGGCTGGATTATTTACCGCGCAAGAGGCTGAGAAACCTGAGACTGGCAAGGCTGCAAAAACTCAGAAGGGCGTGGCAACTGCTGAAACCGCAGTACCCCAACCTCCTCTTCCCACCAAATTACCAGTTGTTGTATCAGGTGCATTAGCACCGCAGAATGGCGCTCAAAAGAATGGGAGTACTGAAAAGGTACAATTCTCTGAGTCAAAAGCACCGATTCAGCCGGTGGGACGCCCGACATCTCGCAATGAACAACGGCTAGAAAAGCCGACAAATTCCTCCGAATGGCCAAAATCCCGCGAAGCTGAAGAGCATGAAGCTGAAGAGCCGACTATCGAGGATGAAGATATTGAAGGTGAAGAATCTGATGATGAGAGTGAAGAAGCTGATGAAGAAGAAGGTTCTGAGCTTGAATCTGAAGAGGAAGAGACTCCTGAAGCTGAGCCTGAGAATGGAAAGCCAGACCAAAAAAATCAAAACAATAACACCAAAGGTTAAGTAGAAACACTCTGACGTGCCTTGTCTGGTACGAGAAAGCTTTCTTGCGATCTCTTAAAAAAATCCTAGTGTATAGAGCAAAAGTATCGTCCGAAGCATTCAGAGGTCGCTCTTGCTTGCTCATTAATAAGTCGCTTTTTCCCCTAGAGAGAGTTGACGATCAGCTTCGGTATGAGACCCACTCATAGGGCTCTCCAGGGGGTTAACGAGGTAAAGATAAAGTTTGCGAGCTTTTTCTTCTTATGGTACCCTAATTACGAAGGCGGAAGTGGTGAAACTGGTAGACACGCAGCCTTGAGGTGGCTGTGGGAGAAATCCCGTGGGGGTTCAAGTCCTCTCTTCCGCACCAGAAATATCATCCAGAACTTTTTAAAAAAAGGAATATTATGACACAATCGCGTACTGGGCTTATCGTAAGTTCTCTCCTCTGGCTTGGGGTAACCCTCTTCGGGGCCTATTTCTTGAAACAGGTGTTACAGCCTCCTAAAAATGAGCGCGGTTATATAAACTTTGGTATCGATCTTGTGGGAGGTACCTATTTAACTCTTGATGTAAAGGTCAATGATGCCGTTAAGAATGACCTCATGGAAGTAATGCACTCATTTGTTGACGTTCTTAAAAAAGAGAATAAACCGGTTCCGAGTGTTCCTACGGTTGATGAAAAGAGCCTTCAAGGGCTTCTGAGCTTTGAAAGTGCTGCGGATGCGTCATCTGTCTTAAGCTTATATCGCCATGATGTTGCTTTTCCCAAAGTAACTCAAGAGGGGAAAAATCTGATTTTTGCCTATAGTTCAACCCAGCTTGGTGATATTCAGAAAGAGGCAATTGAAAGTAACATAGCTATCTTGCGTACTCGCTTGGATGCCTTTGGTGCGGGTGAAGTAGGTATTGTTCCTCAAGGTGAGCGTCGCATTGGGATCGAGTTGCCTAACGTGAGTGACCCTGAAAAAGCAAAAGCGCGTGTAGGTAAGGCTGCTATCTTGGAACTTAAACCGGTATTTGATACGGCGCGTACTGAAGAAGAGCTTATTAATCGTTCAGGAGGAAGCGTGCCTGAAGGAACGATGATTGTGCCTGGCAGACAAGTTTCAGATGGTTTCTACCTCGTTCCAAGCTATGCAAAAATTACCGGAAAACAACTTAAATCTGCAAGCTATCAATTTATACAAGAAGGAATGAGCAATAAAAGTCCTCATGCCGTAGGCTTTGAATTTAAGGGTGAAGGGATTCCTCGCTTTGCTGACATGACAGCTGATAGCGTGGGTAAACAGATCGCAATCATTCTTGATAATATTGTCGTATCCGCTCCAGTTGTGCACGTTCCCATAGAAAACGGAAGTGGGAATATTACTGGAAGCTTTTCTCGTGAAGAGGCTGACGAACTTGTTTCCCTCTTAAAATCTGGAGCTTTCTCGGCTCCTGTGGAAGTTATTGAAGAGCGTCATATCGCGCCTACGCTCGGTGCTGAATCGATTCACAAAGGGCTCGTTTCGTGTGGAATTGCTCTGGCACTTCTGTTACTCTTTAGTCTCTTTGTGTACAAAGTAGCCGGGTTATTCGCCTTTATCGTATTACTCTATAACTTGCTCTTTATCCTCTTTGGCCTTGCTATGGTACCTGAAGCGACGTTAACGCTTCCTGGTATTGCTGGGATGGTGCTTACCATAGGAATGGCGATCGATTCTTCCATTTTGATTTATGAGAGGATTCGAGAGGAGCTCTATGAAGGATCTTCATTGCGCAAAGCGGTAGATTCTGGCTTTGGAGGAGCGTTGACCGTTATTTTAGATGCGAATATAACCACCTTTATTGTTGGCGCAGTACTCTATTACCTAGGTTCTGCATCGATACAAGGTTTTGCATTGACTATGATGATCGGTATCGTGGCAACCTTAATTACCGGTCTTGTCCTCTTGAAGACGATATTCAATCTCTATATTGCTTCTGGAGCAACTTCGATCAAGATCTAACAGATCAAAGATCTAAAACTGGCGACGTAGCTCAGCTGGTTAGAGCGGCGGAATCATAATCCGTAGGTCCGGGGTTCGAGTCCCTGCGTCGCCACCATAGATAAAAAAGTAAAGGTGCTGGGATAACAACTGGCACTTTTGCCTTAGATAAAGGATTGCTATGAAATTTTCAACGGTAGCTCAAGCATTTTTAGCGCTCGGGCAAGAGTCTTCTCGTACGGCGATGACCGAGCTGTTAGCAGCCTTGTTAAAAGAGGCGACCCCTCACGAGGCACAACTTATAAGTTATCTGACCTTAGGAAGCTTACGTCCTGCATATCAGGGATACCAGTTTAATCTTGCTGAAAAAAGCATGATTAAAGTCATTGCCCAGATTCAAGGAGCAGAACTTGCTGAGTTTACCAAGCTCGTTAAATCGGCAGGAGATATTGGCAAGGCCATGAGAGAAGGTTCGTGGCAGTATACCGACCAAGGACTCTCACTGGAGGAAGTCTATACACAGCTAGAGAGGGTACGTGCAATCTCAGGCACAGGATCTCAGGAAGAAAAAGCAGCTGCGCTCATAGAGCTTTTAACGAAAGTTGATCAGGTATCTGCTTCCTTCATCACCCAAATAGTAATTGGGACCATGCGTTTAGGATTTTCTGATATGACCCTATTGGATGCACTTTCCTGGATGGTAACGGGAACTAAGTCGCTTAAGAAGACTCTTGAGGATGCGTATAATTTGCGTGCCGATTGTGGCCTCATTGCTTACACGTTAAAGAAAGATGGTATTGAGGCCGTTGCCGCTATGCAACCTACATTAGGTATTCCTATTAGGTTAGCGGCAGCAGAGCGCGCTGAGAGTCCACAAGCTATTATTGAGCGGTTAGGTACCTGTATAGCGCAACCAAAACTAGATGGGTTTCGTTTACAGATCCACATCCAAAAAACGGGGTCCAAGGTACATATGTGGTTCTTCTCACGGAACCTCTTGGATATGTCTTACATGTTTCCCGATTTAGAGAAAGCCCTAGAGCCAGCGCAAGCAACGTCACTTATTGTCGAGGGTGAAGCAATTGTTTACGATGAGGAAACAGAACGCTTTCTCCCTTTTCAGGAGACCGTAAAAAGAAAACGTAAGCACGATATTGAGGAAGTAGCACAATCGCTTCCCTTGAGGCTCTATCTTTTTGATATTCTCTATCTTAATGGGCAACCAGTGATCAACCTTGGGCATGAGGAACGGAGAGCACTCCTTATAAATCTTTTTGGTAGGTATCCAAATGAGACAGTTCAGGTTATTGCAGAGAAGATTTGTCATACAACAAAAGAGCTCAGTGACTATTTTAATGAGCAGATAACCCAGGGTTTAGAAGGTCTAGTTGTAAAGCGGCCAGATGCTTCGTATCAGGCTGGTAAGCGTAACTTTAATTGGATTAAACTCAAACGACATCATGAAGGTCAATTAACAGATACCCTCGATGCAGTAATTCTTGGGTACTATACTGGTCGGGGAAAGCGCGGTGCCTTTGGGATAGGAGCGTTCTTGGTTGGGGTTTATAATGAGGATACCGATCGCTATGAAACGATAGCAAAGGTTGGAACGGGCCTTACTGATGCAGAATGGCTCGATCTTAAGAAAAAATGTGATGCCTATAGAGTCTCTGAAAAACCTTCGAATGTGAGCTGCGCTCAAGAGCTTACTCCAGATGTCTGGGTAGCTCCACAAATTGTAGCTGTGATCCTAGCAGATGAGATTACCCAATCTCCGATGCATCGGGCAGGATCTACAGAAACCATACCAGGATTAGCCTTACGGTTTCCTCGATTCATGGGTTTTGCTCTCGATAAGAAACCTGAGCAAGCGACAACAGTTAAGGAGTGTCGTCGGCTCTATGAGTTGCAATTCAAGGGGTGAGCAATTTGCTTCTTTAGTAACACGTAGGTTGTTTAGAATCGCGTATTATTTTTTCGGTTGGTAGTGAGAAAGGTGGAAGCAATAAGTGCTTCCACCAATCAAGTTTAAAAAATACAGTTCTCTTATTTTAAGAGTTACCTACCTGCATTTATCTTTACATTTGTCTTTGCATCGATCTTTTTCTGGGCATGGCTGTGTACTGCTTGGACATGTGCCTCCCACGCAGCAAGTGCTTAGACCGGTGTTTTTATCTACACAGCATGAGCATACTTTTGTGCTGATACAGCTTTCTGAAGATGCTAAGCAGTCCAGTTGTTTAATAAATTGGGCAACAACCGATGATGGCAGTGCTCCAGAACCAAGTGTAGCAGCATTATTTTGTGCATAAGTTATGTAGAAGTTAAGGAACTTCTTCAACTCAATTGCTTGGCAATCTGAAAATTGACAGGCGAGTGTCACCAGGTTAGTAGGACTGGCTATAGGATATGCACCGGTAACTTGGCTGTTAATAGTGCTATAGCGTAGTTGCGGGTCGCTCATTACATTTTGCATTGCAAGTGCAAAGGTTGTTGGATTTGGTTTTATAAAAGGCCCAGGTATTGCAGAACCAGAATGGGGATTTTCTACGTTTCCTACATTATTATTATTTGCAGGAAACAGGCCTTCGGCCACAATGTTATTGTAGCCTACATATCCGATGGCACCTGCTTTACCAGTGACGGCTGCAAGTACTCCATGGGTACCGGTAGGAGGTGGCGTAAAATAAAGCGCGCTAGAGCCATTAGGAAAACCATAGGCCTGTGTCCACTGATTTACCGGGAATGGGCCAAAACCCTGAAGGGTCCACATAGGAGTGGCTTTCCCAAGTACATCGCTCAGGTACTGAGTAAAGTCAAATGTTGAGCCGCTGGCATCACCGCGTACGACAATTGTGATAGGCGTTGACGTAACGGGATCGGTATCTTTCCCATTAAGATTGAAGGCATGATGTGCGGCTTGTACGTCTGACCAATGCTTGTGTTGCCCAGAGAAAATCTCCGCGAGTATTTCGGCAGTAAAATTTAATGGAGTCATTTGGTTGGGTAAATTATAGAATGGAACTATGCCAACAACTGCTACTGGCCAGTTGAGTAAAGGACCATTTGGACACAACTGATCTGACGCTGGTGGGACATCTGTTCCCCCAAAAAATTGGGCTCCTGGAAATTGAATCGTACCGCTGATTCCTTCGGGAGAATTATTACCTGCCTGCGTATTATAAGTGAAGGTAGGGCATTGATGGACTCCGTTGTAGAGCGCAGTAATAAAAACAGAGAGAGATTTATTTTTATTATCACCAGTAGTAGTATCCGCTTGCCCTTGGAGTGTAGAACCGGCACCAGCAAAGGTGGTTGGGAAGCAGCATGTGGTGGTCTCAGTTTGTGCAACCATTTGAGAAGCGAAGGCCACAGTTGAAAGTACTAGTAAACGTAAGAATTTCTTCATTTGATTTTCCTTTTTTAAAAAAATTGGTTGTATTTTTTACGATTTTGCAAGATCGGTTCTTGCTTTCTTTGGTCTGAAATGTGTTACTTACCTTTCATTTTAAGAGTTTGCAAATTAGTTCGCAGTTCAAGATGGAAGCGCCGAAGCGCTTCCACCAATCAAATTAGAAATACAGTTCTCTTACCTTAAGAGTTACCTGCATTTATCTCTGCATTTGTCTTTGCACTTACCTTTGCAATCGAATTTATCACAATCCCTGCATTGATCCCTGTCTGGGCATGGTTTTTCAATGCTTGGACATGATCCTCCCGTGCAGCAGGTGCTTAGACCAGTTTTTGGGTCTACACAGCATGCGCATACTTTTGTGCTGATACAGCTTTCTGAAGATGCTAAGCAGTCAAGTTGTTTGATGAATTGGGCAACAACTGATCCTGGCAATGCTCCAACACCAAAGTTGACTCCAAGTCTTTGCACGAGCGTTATATAGAAGTAAAGGAATTTCTTTAATTCAATTGCTTGGCAATCAGAAAATTGGCAGGCAAGAGTTACGAGGTTAGTAGGACTAGCTATTGGATATGCACCAGTAACAGGGCTATTGATCGTGTTATAGCGCAATTGCGGGTCACTTGGTACGTTCTGCATTGCAAGCGCGAAAGTTGCTGGCGATGGGGGTATAAAAGGTCCTGCTCCAGAACCAGAATGAGGATTTTCGACATTTCCTGCTGCTGTAGGACCGGCGGGGGACAAAAAGCCCTGCATCAATGCATTATTATAGCCTACATACCCTATTGCACCTACATGGGTTGTGACGGATGTAAGTACTTGTTCTGTACCAATAGGGCTTAAATACGTACCATCTATAGCTGGACCATAAGCGTTGGCCCATTGTGTAGCACTGAACGGGCCGAAACCAGTAACGGTAGGACTCCAAGCAGGAGTTGCGGGAGCTTTAAGATTATCAAAGAGATAAGCGGTAAAGTTAGCTGTCGAGCCGCTCTGGTCACCGCGTACGACGATAGTGATAGCTGTCGGTGTTGAGGGATTGCTGTCATGCGAATTAAGCCCTAAAAAAGGGTATTGTTTCTGTACCTGATCCCAAGTCTTGAAATGGCCAGCAAAAATATCTGCGAGTACTTCAGCGGTAAAATTTAATGGAGTTTTTTGGTTTGGGAGATTATAGAAGGGCACTATACCGATAACTGCTACTGGCCAGTTGAGTAAAGGACCAGTTGGACAGACTTGCGCTAACGTTGGTGGTACATCGGTTCCTCCAAATAATTGGGTTGCAGGGGCGATTATTGTTTGTTGTATTCCAGCAGGAGAATTTTGGAGCACTGCGCCGTCAGCGTTATAGGTGAACGTTGGGCACTGATTAACAGCTGCATACTGGGTTACAGCATAAACACTGAGAGATCTATTGTTAATATTAGCTGCATCCGATTGCCCTTGGACTGAAGAGCCATTCCCTTTAAAGGTGGTTGGGAAGCAACAGGTAGTAGAAGTTTGTGCTATCAAGTGTGAAGAGATAGCGAAGGTTGAAAGTATTAGTAAACGTAAGAATTTCTTCATTGAATTACCCTTTTTTTGAAAAAAGATTGTTTATTATGTGATGCATGATCTTCTAGCTTTTCGTTAGTCTGATATGTGTTAGGCGCCTTTCGCTTAATAAGAGTTCTACAAACTAATCTCAGTACATGGTAGCTGGTCATCTCAATTGGATTGAAAGATATACGCTAACACTATAGCTTATTCAGTTGAGCAAAAACAAGAATTTTGTACCTTATTTGTAAGCTTGCCCAATACAAGGTGATCTACTACCTATAGCTCTCATCTAAGAGAATCATACAGCATGCATACAGTGTGATTTCTATGATTTTTTAA
>Ga0207145_1043_pt1 | contig 19497 bp, 17 predicted proteins | sample Alteio_BWMinHeat_35_FD_153578 | JGI IMG/M metagenome (GOLD analysis project Ga0207145, IMG submission 153578) | Enriched cells from forest soil in Barre Woods Harvard Forest LTER site, Petersham, Massachusetts, United States -... | ecosystem: Environmental > Terrestrial > Soil > Temperate forest >...
CATTTTTAACTTTAAAGTCTGTTAAGGCCATTGGGGGTATCTGCTTTTTTATGTTTTGGGGTATCAACAAGTGGAATTACCTTAAATACCCCTATTTATACCCCATATTGTACTGGATTTTATCAGCGCTCAAGATCTTGTTGGACCAATTATACAAGAAAACAGCTTATTTTAAAGGGGTTGAATGGATTTTATTGGATGTGGCTGGAAGCCAATATGGCGGAGAGGGTGGGATTCGAACCCACGTGGGAGTATGAACTCCCCATCCGATTTCGAGTCGGCGCCGTTATGACCGCTTCGGTACCTCTCCAGCAAGAAGGGTATACTAACTGTATAAGCCTGGCGGGACAATACTGATCGTCTTCGATTGAGCAGGATATTGCCGGTCGGGGACGGGATACGTATTTTGGAATTCGACAGGCGATACATTGGGCGGCACGCGTAAGGGGGGGATGCTTTGAGCGGATAAATATTGCTTGTCTCTATTCGGTGTAATGGAAGACGTGACAGAGGCACACCCAACCAAGGTCATGAAACACAATAGCGTGACTAGCCTAAACATCATCGATTAATTTACTCCTGCCCGTTGCATGGCTTCTTTTACCGCTAAATGGTATTGATTGTCCAGTGGTAACAGCGGCAAGCGTATGCCTCCCTTAATTTTACCCATTTGTTGTAAGGCCCATTTGCTTGGAATGGGATTTGTTTCAATGAATAAGCGTTGATGCAATAGCATGAGTTCTTCATTGATTTTTTCAGCCAGGGTGTATTCTTGCTGACATACTGCCGTGCACATCGCCTGCATTTTGGCAGGTGCAATATTCGCTGTGACAGAAATGACGCCTTGTGCACCGTGTCTTAGCAGCGATAAAGCAGTCGCATCATCGCCGCTGTATACGGCAAATTGCTTGTCGCAGCGTTGCATGATTTCTTGGGCGCGTTCTAATTGACCCGTTGCTTCTTTAATCGCAACAATGTGAGGTACTGTTGAAAGTCGTTCTACGGTGGCAGGTAATAAGTCACACGCTGTTCGACCTGGAACATTATACAGAATAATAGGTATATCGATTTTTTGAGCGACTGTTTTGTAATGCTCAAATAGACCATTCTGAGTGGGTTTATTGTAATATGGTGTGACGAGCAAGCAGGCATCTGCTCCGGCTTTTTTGGCATTTTCTGATAATATCAATGTTGTTTGAGTGGAATTGGTGCCGGAACCTGCAATGACGGGAATGCGACGATTGACTTGTTTAACGACGTGTGTCACCAACTGGGTATGTTCTTCTGGGCCCAGTGTGGCAGATTCACCGGTTGTTCCAGCGACCACGATGGCGCTTGTTTTTTCCTGAATATGCCACTCGACCAAGGCTTGCAAGGCGGGGAAGTCGATGCTGCCATTGTCGAGCATGGGGGTTACGATGGCTACCATACTGCCTGTTAGAAACATGTGTAGTCTCCGAAAATAATGAGCGATGGCACCAGTATAACAGTAATTCTCAGTAAACGAGTAGCTAGGCTTGTTTTCAAGCGACTGGATTGCAGGATGCAATCCATAGCGCCATGGAAGGCGCGGTTGGAGCGGGGAAACAAGTCTAGCTACTCGTTTACCGAGAATTGCCGTCGGTATGATAACAGCGCTGCTTTTTTCAATGTAGTTACGTATAATCCAAGGCACTTTTTGTTAGCGATGATCATCAACATGCAGGTATCTAAAGTTGCAAATGCCTTATGGGGCAAGGAAGGGCAGCGGGCTAGATTAGCGTATCTCCTCCTGGCATCGGCTTTCCTCTTATTGACGGCGCTCGGTTCCCGTGAAATATGGACACAGGAGCATCGGTGGGCAGACATTGTGTCAGGCATGTTTTACCGGCACGATTTTTTACATCCCTACTTAGGTGCAAATAGATATTACGACAAGCCGCTCTTGTCTTATTGGTTGATGGCTATGATTGCCCAGCTAAGCGGTGGTCTTAGTATGTGGGCTCTGCGGTTACCTTCTGCACTGGCTGGCATGCTGGCTATTTTCTCTATTTATCGCTTAGGGACTAGGGTGAGGAATCAGTCTGTTGGTCTGCTTTCTGGCTGGTTATTATTGACAACGTTTTATTTTTTGTTTTGGGCGAGAACCAGCAGTGCCGATATGTTAAATCTGGCGGGTTCTCTCTGTGCCATTGCTTGGTATGCAGAAAAACGCGAGGGGGCAACCTGGCGTGACACGTGTATTTTTTTTGTGATCCTAGCACTTACTTCACTGTGTAAAGGTTTGGGTGGTGCGGTTATTCCATTATTAGCGGTGGCGGTAGATGTATGCTTGAGACAATCCTGGAAGCAGTATTGTCGTTTGTCTATCATGCTAAGCGCCTTGCCTGCGGTGGTGTTGTATGCACTGCCTTTTTTAGCGTCTACTTATATTGGCGGCGATTCTTATGGTCAGAATGGCCTCTATCTTGTGTATCGAGAGAATATCCTTCGCTATATTCATCCCTTCGACCATCAAGGGCCGTGGTATACGTATTTCATTTATTTGCCTGTGTATATGCTGCCTTGGGCGATGTTTCTCGTGCCAGCTTTGTACAGCCTCGTATCCCGTTGGAAGTCCCTGCACAGTGATTCCAAATGGATAGCGTGGACACTGTTTTTGCTTTTCTTATTTTTCACGCTAAGCGGCTCGCGGCGCAGTTATTATATATTGCCCGTGATTCCCTTTGGCATGCTTTTGATAGCAGATTGGATACTGTCTGATGTAAGAACAACTGGTAAAAAAATCGTGTGGACTACCTGGACAGTGATCGTTTCGTTTGCTGTGTTTGCAGCCGTGATAGACGTGCTTCCTGCTTGGTATTATTCCCAATATGGCATTAATCAATTTGCCCTCGCCTTGAAAAAAGATGCGGCAAACATACAACCATTCACTGAAAGAAATATTGTCTTACTCGATGGTGACAGTAAGTTAATCTATTATTTGCAATTGCCGCCTCAGACTAGACACGTTGGTATTCAGGGAAAACGCAGTGAGCAGACCACTCAGACACTTTTACACACATGGCCGTTGTTACTCGACAAACCCTTGCATACCATATTTATTACCCGTCAACGTTATCTTCCATTGTTAAAAGACCATTTTGACGGTTATCATGTGGTTGAAATGCCTGCGCGAGCTATACCGTTTTTAAAACAACGTCGTGATGATGCGCCAATTGCATTTGTTCCTAATTAAACTAGTGTGATATATTTTCAGCGATTTAACGCTAACCTTAACAAGTAAAACAAAAAGGATAGAAGCATGACAGAAAATTTGTTGTTAAAAATAGAAGAAAAAGTAATGGTGTTGATGAGCGAAGTTGAACGGTTACGCGGTGATGTTCAGGGCTTACAACGCGATAATATGATGTTGAAGGTGGAACGAGAAAAAGTTGAAGAAAGGTTGAAAGGTCTAGTATCATTGTTTGATGCCGTACCGGTGGCGCCGGGCGTTGCAGTTGGTGATACAATAGTGTCTGCATTAGCTTCATAAACTTTTTGTCTTGAAACAGGAGAATTGTCACATGGCGGTGAAAAAGAATCATACAAAAGTGCTAAAGAATTTAAAAAAACAAGTCAGGCTGTTGGAAAGAAAGGCAGAAAAAAGCCGGCATCAACTCCGTACCGCGCTTAAGAAAATCAATAAATTAGGGAGGACGTATAAAACTAAGCTAGCGAGCAAGATGCGTTCTATGCAGGCCAAGCTTGCTGATGCTCAAGCAGCTGGTTATGCGAAGGTTGCGGCAGATGTGGAACGCCATTTGTTAAAAGGAGCCGAGAAAAAGGCAAAGGCATTGGCTGCAGTTGCGGTGAAACTAGAGAAGCGTTATGTAGCCAAGTTGAACAAAAATCTTAGCAAAAAAACGAAAAAAACAGGCGGCATTAAAAAAACAAGCAAAAGAGTCAGTAAGCGATCTAGAAAAACACGCGCTCGCAGATAGTATCTCGCGCACTTCCCCCCATAAGCGCTAACTTAAGGGGGGACGTCGTTTCATTTATTTTTCCCTCGTATGTTTACGTGCAGAGGAAAGGCCTGTACGACGTCTGGCTAGTTTTTTATGTGCTAATAGACCATCTGATAATGATTCAGCAAGCATCATGATAACTAGTGTATTCAAACTCACGCCTTCTTCGCGTGCCCGGGTAACTAGTCTCAAATGAATGGATTTTGGAACACGCTGTACCCATTTACCACTTTGACTTTCAAGCTTGTAAGGATTGGGTATCGGTCTATTCATTTCTTTCGCAGCCGCAATCCACGCATGAATAGCATCCTGCCCATTTGCAATAGCTTCATCTAGCGTATCGCCATCAGACATGCACCCAGGCAGTGTGGGTACTTCAAATAAATATCCACCGCCCTCTTCGGGAGTGAGGTGCCGTATTGTAAATGGGTATTCAGAAATTTTTATATTACTCATCTTGTCCCTCCAGCATGTCGATCAACAACACGAATTTTTTGACGTATATCGATTTTATTGGCCTATGGGCTGGTACCGTCAAAATGTCTACCCATCTAGGATGCGTAAAAGACACATGGCTGCCTTTGCCCCTACGAGCCGTTACCCCGAGACGATTGGCAATCACCTCAAGATCGGCTAGTTGCCAATCTCTTGGATTATTCCGCATCTTTTCTAGCATTTTATCTGATTTTGTCATACTTAGTATAGTACTAATAGTAGTACTAAAGTCAAGCAGAGTCGCCTACTGAACATCTTCCACCAAACACCCTATACTGCCTGCAGATAGTAAAACACGGATAGTGTCTCCCACATGCACTCCAGACGTCTCATAGAGAATACGCTTGTCTTTGGTCATAGCAACAGCATACCCGCGTTTTAAGGTCGCTAGCGGGCTTAAGGCGTCTAATGTAGCAGCAACATTCGCCAGGCGGGTTTGCTGTTTAGCGATTTTCATTTGAATGAGCTGGGTTAATTGCAGTTCGCAGAAATCTAAACGCTGAATTTTCTCTAATAAACGACGTTTCGGATGTTGTTGAACTAAGTGTTTATGCATCCATACGAGTAATTGTTTGGTCGCAGTGATTTTTTGCTGCATTAAACGAGAGAATTGCATGGTATAACGTGTTAAGAGCCGTTCTAATTCTGGCGTGCTAGGGACGGCCATTTCAGCGGCAGCCGAAGGGGTGGGGGCGCGTTTGTCTGCAACAAAATCCGCAATCGTAAAATCGACTTCATGGCCTATCGCACTGATGATAGGTAGTTGACTGTGGTAGATGGCGTGGGCGACCGCTTCTTCGTTAAACGGCCATAGATCTTCTAAGGAACCGCCGCCTCTCGTTAAAATTAATACATCGCATTCCCCGCGTTGGTTTGCCGTTTGAATAGCGTGGACGATGTGTGCTGCGGCAGTACTGCCTTGCACTAACGTAGGGTAGAGAATGATAGGGGCAAGGGGATAACGGCGTTTTAACACAGTTAAGACATCGTGGAGCGCAGCGCCAGTGGAGGAGGTAATGATGCCAATCTGTTTTGGGTAAGGCGGCAAGGGTTTTTTGTGGCTTTCTTCGAATAACCCGGCGGCTTCCAGTTTCTTTTTTAATAGCTCATAAGCACGCTGTAATTTTCCTTCACCGCGTTCTTCCATGTCCTCGACAATCAATTGGAAGTCACCCCGGTTTTCATACAAACTCACCCTGGCTTTGATGAGAATATGTGCTCCATCTTTAGGAGTAAAAGGCAGCTTGCGTTGTTGCCCCCGGAACATGGCGCATCGTACCTGAGCCCCTGCGTCTTTTAATGAGAAATACCAATGTCCAGAACGCGGTGCTGCAAAATTGGAGATTTCACCTTCTACCCAGACAAATGGAAAGGCTTCTTCCAAAAGACTTTTTACTTGTAAATTCAATTGACTAACAGTATAAATAGGATGTGATGCTTGAGTAGAAGGCGTCATGAAAATGTTTCGTTTATGAGAAAGGCTTAATATAACCTTAAGGTTTCTGTTGTACAATCGTCGCAATTTACTATCAGCATGAGAGGAGAAGCAGAGTATGTTGAGGAATGAGTCTGATCAACAGCAGCAATGGGTCATCTATCGTGAGACTACGCTTTCTCGACACATTAGGTTTGTTGATGCAGCAGAAGCCACGTTGGCGCAATTGAAATTGGCTATCGAGCAATGTTCTCAGAATGAAGGTAAGGCGTTGCTTGCTGGACAGCAGCAATTGGTCAACCAGTTGTGGGTTTTTTATCTGATTTTGGAGACAGACGTCAAGAAAGCGAAGTCTATAGAGACATATGGTCCGGTAACGCGGCCATTAGCAGCTCAGATACTTGCCAGTAAAACTCTATTCTTGTTGGAGCAGTTACTTCCTACCATGCAGGATCCTGAGCTTGCCAGAGAGACTCAGCTCCTAACTTTATCTTGGATTCTCACCTGGGAAGAAGATTGTTTACAGGAGCGTTTGATGTTTGATGCGCACTCAAGCCTATTGATACAGGTAATTCAAATAGTTGCAGCGTTTGCGATCTTTTGTTTGCTAGCGGCGAATGTTCTTGTTGTGCCTGGAATAGCGGTACTGCCTATTGAGGCCATGCTCTTCAGTTTATGTACGTTCGTGATGCCGTTTGCTATTATGCCGTTCTTTTTTCAAAAAGAAGAATTAGTCGCACGGGTATCTTGGTTCGGATTCTTCTCCGAGGAAGCGCAGCGGCATGCAGCTGTCAGAAATATTGCCCATGCAGCTGAGACAATGGTAGCGAACCAGCCAGGTGTTGTACCCGTGCCTGCACAGCCGCTACAGGTGAATAATCCTCCGGTGTATCAATACTCCTCGAGCGCACAATAAATCTTCTATCCCTCCAACGTATTCAGCCTTTGACTCACTAACTGAATGCGTTCCTTAGGTTCATGCGGGGGCAAGGTAAATTTCAGCCGAGTCGGTCCATCTAAGCGATACGCTTGCTGTGGCAATTGAATGAGACGGATAATGGTTTCTGGCTGTACCTTAGGATGATGGTCAAATTCAAATTTACCACCGCTAGCATTGGCTTCAATTTTCAGGATACCCAGAGCATCGGCTTGTAATTTTAATTCGCTGATAGCGAATAGAGTTTTGAGTGGTTCAGGGAGCAATCCAAATCGATCGATCATTTCCACTTGTATATCATCGAGTGCAGAAGACGTTGCTGCATTCGCGATGCGTTTATAAAATTGCAGGCGTAATGATACATCTCCTAGATAGGCTTCCGGTATGAGTGCGGGCAGATGTAATTCAATCTCAGATCGGTGATGTAAGAGTGTTTTGCCATCGTCTGGTGTTTTGCCTGCCTTGAGTGCTTCCACAGCGCGTGATAATAAGTCCATATACAGCGTGAAGCCTACTTCTTGCATATCACCGCTTTGTTCTTCGCCTAATAATTCCCCTGCGCCGCGAATTTCAAGATCGTGTGATGCCAGGGTGAAGCCTATTCCTAGGTCGTCCATGGAGGCTAGCACATCCAAACGTTTGATGGCATCTGCGGTCATGACATCGCGCGGCGGGGTTAACAGATAGGCATAGGCTTGGTGATGTGAGCGACCAACACGTCCGCGTAATTGGTGTAATTGCGCCAACCCAAATTTATCAGCGCGATTAATGATGATGGTATTAGCAGTGGGGATATCAATACCGCTTTCAATAATGGTTGAGCACACTAAGACATTGCTTTGCCGGTGGTAGAAAGCTGTCATGACGCGTTCTAATTCGCGCTCAAGCATTTGGCCATGTGCCACGGATACGCGCGCTTCTGTCACGAGTGCGGATAGTTCTTCTGCTTTTTTTTCAATGGTGGATACCTCATTATGTAGAAAATACACTTGACCGCCTCGCATGATTTCTCGCTGGATGGCTTCTCGAATCACGTCTTCTTGATAACCATGCACAAAGGTTTTGACCGACAAGCGTTTGGCTGGTGGTGTTGCAATCAAGGAGAGATCACGCAACCCAGCAAGCGCCATATTCAAGGTGCGCGGGATAGGGGTGGCTGTGAGTGTCAAGATGTCTGTTGTGGTGCGCAGTGCCTTGAGTTTTTCTTTTTGCTTCACACCAAAACGATGTTCTTCATCCACAATGATGAGACCTAGCGATTTAAAGCTAATATCTTTCTGCAGTAATTTATGTGTGCCGATCACGATATCGATGGTGCCGTCTTGCATGCGTTTCAAGATAGACTGTTGTTCTTTTTCCGAGCGAAAACGGGATAACATTTCTATTTGAACGGGCCAATCTGCGAATCGACTTTGAAAATTTTTAGTATGCTGTTGTGCAAGTAAGGTAGTGGGAACGAGGACGGCCACTTGTTTATTATTCAAGACGGCTAAAAACGCAGCACGCAGCGCCACTTCTGTTTTACCAAACCCCACATCGCCGCAAATGACTCTATCCATGGGTTTATCAGACATCATGTCGGCAAAGACTTGTTCGATGGCACGTAATTGATCGGGTGTTTCTTCGAAGGGGAATGCCGTGGAAAAGGCAGCATAGGATTCTTCCGGCAAAGTGCACGCTTCGCCAGGTCGTGCGGCGCGCTTTGCATACAAATCGAGTAATTCTGCGGCAACATCGCGTACATGTTTTGCTGCGCGTTGTTTTGCACGCTGCCAATGATCTGTGCCCAGTGCATTGATGGGTGCATTTTCAGGATTGGCGCCTGTATAGCGGCCGATTAAATGCAGTGCCGAAATGGGGACATATAGTTTGGCATCATGCTGATATTCCAGACATAAAAATTCGCCGATTTGATCACCTACGGTGAGGGTTTGTAAGCCGCGATAGCGTCCGACACCGTGATCAATGTGCACCACAGGATCGTCTATCGTTAATTCAGTTAAATCACGTACCAGGGTGTCTACATCATAAGCTGATTTTTTTCGCAAACGACGCTGCATCACGCGCTTGCCATACAAATGCGTTTCAGTGAGGAGAGTAAGCGGTGGATGTGCTAAGCTAAACCCTTCTTCCAAGGGTGCGACGGTAATGCCATAAGGTTCGTGATCTGCTAGAAAATCAGACCAACTGGCATAATACTTAGGCCGCAGTGCGATACCCTGAAATAATTGCAGTAAGACTTCACGCCGTCCCATGGTTTCAGCGCAAAATAATACTCTCCCTTGATAGGTCGAGAGAAAGTGTTGTAATTGCGCCAGTGGTTGTGCGGCATGGTACGTAATATCCAAGACAGGAGAAGCGGACACAGGAAATGACAGCCCTGTTTTTTCTGTGTTGAGATAGAGTTGCGGATACGTTTGATACGCGTGCGCAACTTCTTGCGGGGATAAAAATAATTGCGATGGTTTCAATAAGGGACGAGAGGTATCGTATTGCCCTTGCGTGTAACGAGTTTCCACGTCATGACTGAATTCTTTCATTTTTTGTTGAACTGGCCCGACAGTCACAATGAGGGTATTGCGTGGTAAATAATCAAAGAGCGTACTCATGGCGTCAAAAAAAAGCGGCAGGTAGTATTCGATACCCGGTGAGCAGATACCATCACTCATGTCTTGATACAGGGTACATTTTAAAGGGTTGCCGCTAAATTGACTGCGCCACGCTTGCCGGAAGCGTTCAATCGCCTCTTCATCGAGAGGAAATTCCTTGGCGGGCAGCAAGCGAATTTCTTCTATGGTCTCGAGAGAGCGTTGCGTCTCTGTCGAAAAAAGGCGGATGGAATCTACGTCATTGTCAAATAAATCGATACGATACGGTGTCTTACTCCCCATAGGGTAAAGGTCAATGAGAGAGCCGCGTATCGCAAACTCCCCGTGTTCACGTACTTGACTGACGGATTGGTAACCCGCGGTACTTAATTTTGTGCGTAGGACATCGATGTTGAGATGATCGCCTACCTTGATTAAAAAGCGGTGTTTATCTAAATACAAAGCGGGCGGTAGACGTTGCAAGAGGGTGGTGATAGTCACCATGAGGGTGCCGAAGGCTAGGGTAGGGAAACGGCTTAAGGCAGCCAGCCGATCGGAAATAATGTCTTGGTGGGGTGAAAAATGGTCGTAGGGGAGTGTTTCATAGTCCGGGAAACAGAGTACTTCGTCTGCACCATGGTTGAAAAAGTGTATTTCTTCCGTAAGACGGGATACCGATACACTGTCTGGTACGATGATTAGGGTTGGTTGGGAATGCTGTGCAATGATATGACTCAAGGCTAATCCAGCACTTGCGCCATGCAGATTATTCCAATATGATTTTTGCTCTGCACTCCCAGGCAGTAAAGGGAACATAAAATTTTGCATGCGCCATATTAACAGTTGATTTTATATGACACAAATATTTGCTTGGACTTATTTAATCATTGCCATTGTGATGGAAGTGGCGGGTACAACGTCCATGAAATTATCGCAAGGGTTCACGCAACTGACCCCCTCGATCTTTATTTTCGTTTTTTATTTTGGTTCTCTGGTGTTTCTTGCCTTTTCTTTAAAACGCCTCCAGATTGGATTTGCTTATGCGATTTGGTCGGGTTTAGGTACCTTGCTGATTGCGATGCTCGGTATTGGTATTTTCCAGGAACCCATTACGTTTTTTAAAGCAGCGTCATTACTTTGCATCATTGTCGGTGTTATGGGATTAAAGCAGGCATGACTTTCTCATTAATGGCAGATAGTTGGATATCACTCGCAGTAGCTATTATTTTTGGTGTCATAGGGACGATTTCCATGAAATTATCCCACGGTTTGACGTACCTCAAGTACAGCCTATTATCAGGATTTTTTTATATTATTTCATTTATTGGACTCACTTTTGCAATCAAATACATTGAATTAAGTGTCGTCTATGCGATTTGGTCAGGGGTGGGCACGTTGATGATGGCAGCGATTGGCATTTTTTATTTTAATGAATCGGTGTCGATGCGAAAATTATTTTTTCTGTGCTTAATTATAGCAGGCGTTGTTGGAATGCATTTAAGTGATGGTCTTTGATCCCCCCGTCATCGCACATCGCGGCGCGAGTGCGTATGCACCGGAAAATACACTAGCCGCTTTTACCCGCGCTGCCTTATTAGGTGTACGCTGGGTGGAATTCGACGTCATGTTGTCTGCTGACGGTTACCCCATTGTGTTTCACGATGAGCGCTTAGAAAGAACCACCAATGGTCATGGATGCGTCAATACCTACCCTTATGCCATGCTACGTACTTTAGATGCAGGAGCATGGTTTCACCCTCGGTTTGCTAGCGAACCCATCCCTTTATTGACGGTGGTATTGGCATTTCTGCAGCAAGCTCAACTGTCTGCCAACATTGAGTTAAAGCCCTTGCCTGGACAAGAACAAGCATTAGTCAGACATACTATGCAAGCTATCCAAGCCATGCCTATTGCACCCGCTACCTCTCTCCTTTTTTCCAGTTTTTCAGTCCCAGCACTCACTTATCTGCATCAGCGCTTTCCAACGGTTATCAAGGGATTATTAATTGACGAATGGGACCCTGCTTGCTTGTCTACCTGCAAAATGCTACGATGCGCCTCCCTGCATGCGAATCATGAAATAGTAAATAAAGAAAGAGCAAAAGAAATCGCAAGTCAGCATCTCCAACTGTTATGTTATACCGTCAATGATTCTAGCAGAGCGAAAGAATTGTATTCCTGGAGCGTCAATGCTGTTTTCAGCGATGTGCCAGATCAGATAATATCTAGATAAAATAATAAATTAAAAGGTGGGGTATGGAGGTTCGGTTTTACAATACGCGAGATATATCCACTTCGGGATCGAATTCGGGATTGAACGTCGACTATGATGAACTGATGCGACCGCCAGACAGTCGGGCGGATGCTTCATCTCTGGAGTTTAGGAGGAAGCAAGCCGCCGATTGTTCGGAGGTGGAGTTGCAACTCTATAAGAAGACGGTTGAGCTGCAGACGTTAACAGCGCAGGTCAATGCATTAAATATGGAGAAACAGAAAAAAGAAGAAGCGATGGCATCCCTGCGTACGGAACATGGAAAATTGGTGGTAGGCGTGCCAGCCTTACAGAAAAAGAATCATGAATTAGAGAGTGCGTTTAAGATTCAAGAAGCCATGCTTGAAACCACGGAAACAAGAAATCGTGCCCTGCATGAAGAAAATACACGCCTCGATAATGCAATCCTCCAAAAAAGCCGAGCGCAGCAAGAGTTAGAGACATTACAAACGAAAATTTTGGCAGCTAGACAGGTAGTAACAGCGGCTCAAAGCCAGCTTGCTGAAGTGCGGCAAGAGCATACGCGGTTGACCACGGAGAATGCGAATTTAGTAAACGGGGTTCGCGATCATGCAGCCAAGATAAGAGCGCAAGAGCAAAGTATTGCAGATTTGCAGGCGCAAGTTCAGGAATTATGTCAGAACACTCAGAGAGTAAAGGAGGAGTGTACGCATCTCGCAGCGACTACGCCTGCGCTTCAGGCGGAAGCAGACGCTGCCGAAAAAGTGCGCTCAGAGAAGGTGGGGGCACTACATGCAATAGTAACCCAGCTCCGCGAGGCAGACGCCAGACTTATGCTAGTCCGGAAGCAGGCAGAGGAAATAGAAGCCAAAAATAGAGAGCCTATAAAAGAATCGGATACGCAGCGCAATATAGATTTACAGGCAAGCATCCAGGCCAAGTTGCAGCAAGTCAAGACATTGAACACGTCCATCTCAACTCTCAAAGAGGATGAGCAACAACGTGCTGCACGTCGTGCTCACACCCATACGAGAGACCACATGTGGACCTGGGGCGGCAGAGGGCTCTTAGTCGCCTTCACTGTCATCGTTATTCTTGGAACGATAGTCGCTATTGGCAGCTTGTCAGCGATATCTACGGCGGCTGCTACCCTAGGCAATGTGTTCTTTGGAGCAGACCTTGCGGCTGCTACCTTGGCGGGGTATGCCATCTTAGAAACGGGCTTAGTGTTGCTAGGCGGTATGCTGGGTCTTGCGACAGGGTTTGGTGTGTCGAGGGTGTTTCCGCCATCACCATTGCCGCTTGTTATGGGTGATACAGAAATACCGCTCCCACCCGTTACTTCGGTAACGCGTATGATGCAGGACATGGGAACACACACATCACAGCCGCTAGGCACAGTGGTAGAGCCGTCTGTTGGTAAGAAAGCTTCTGGAACAGAATTCATTGATTCTGTCTGCAATTTTTTCTCTTCGTTGCTTTCTAATGCGCAACCTGTGTCGCAGCCGCTACACCCGCCACAGTCACAAGGCGGGCTGTCTGAGGGAGCGCATCATTCAGCGGCGCCCACTTAGTTTTTCTAACATTGCGCGTACTTCCTTTCGACGCTGTTCTGTTTTCGCAACAACATCGGCGGGGGCATTTTGCTTAAATGCAGGGTTCTGTAATTTCTGGTCAAGTTGCGTGAGGTCTTTTCGTAATGCCTCCATCTCTTTTTGGCGTTTGGCTTCCTTCGCAAGGGCGTCTTTCTCATTCAGGGGCTCGGTTTCTAGGGAGAGGAATACTTCTAAGTCACCGATAAACGTGCTGGCTGAAGACGCTGGAGGGGCGGCTTGTAGGAGTGGGCGCATATTTTCTAATTTTGCCAGACTGGTTAAGAGTAGAGAGTGGATGTTAAGACGTGCCTGATCCTGTTTCGTCCCGTGACGGTATACGAGTGATAGGGGTTTCTTAGGTGGAAGATTCAAATCACTGCGCAGGGTGCGGATTGCCATGACCACTTTTTTTATCCAGTCTATTTCCTGTTCTGCTGCTTGATCGCAGTGTTGATCGTTCTTTTCTGGATACGGTGCCAGCATAATACTCTTGCTCTGTTTCCCGCCCTCTTCCCATAAGAGCGGTGCAATACGCTGCCATATTTCTTCGGTGATAAAGGGCATGATGGGGTGTAACAGGCGAAGCAAGGTTTCTAAGATTGTGACGAGGGTGTGACGTGTGCCCTTTAAGTAATCCGGGGTTGTATCAGGAGCGTTAAGAATGGCTTTCGATAATTCCAAATACCAATCGCAGAATTCATTCCAAGTGAAGTCATAGATAACTTGTGCATAGATATCGAAGCGATATTGCTTGATGGCGGCATGTGCTTCTTCAATCGTGGTTTGTAAGCGCGAGCGTATCCATCGGTCAGAGAGAGTCAGCGCTGCGGTGGCATCAGATTCCGCGGGGGTCGGTGTGGTATTCATCATCACATAACGCGAGGCATTCCAGAGTTTATTGCAAAAATGACGGTAGCCGCCGAGTCGACTCATGTCGAAACGAATTTCACGCGTGTAAGAAGCCATGGAGCAAAATGTGAAGCGTAAGGCATCGGTGCCATAATTGGGGATGCCGGCAGGGAATTCTTTGCGGGTGTGTTTTTCAATTTTTTCCGCCATGGCTGGCTGCATCAATCCGTGGAGGCGTTTTCGCACCAACGAGGCAAGGTCGATGCCATCTATCAAGTCGATGGGATCCAGTACATTCCCTTTGGATTTTGACATTTTGTGTCCGTCCGCATCGCGCACCAGACCGGTAATATACACATCGCGGAACGGCACTTGCCCCGTGAATTTGAGGCTCATCATGATCATTCTAGCGACCCAGAAAAAGATAATATCAAACCCCGTGACCAGCGTACTGGTTGGGAAAAAGGTTTTTAATCTTGCCGTATCGTTTGGCCAACCTAGGGAAGAAAACGGCCACAATGCCGAAGAAAACCAGGTATCTAAGACATCTTCATCCTGCGTCAGCACGAGCGCTTCTGCGAGCTGATTGCGTTTCCGCACATCGTGTTCATCGCGCCCGACGTAATGATTGCCTTGGTCGTCGTACCACACAGGGATACGGTGTCCCCACCACAATTGCCGGCTGATGCACCAATCTTCAATATTATTCATCCATTGAAAATACGTTTTATTCCAATTTTCTGGAATAAAACGAATAGCACCGCTTTCAACAGCGTGTATTGCAGGCTCGGCCAGCGGTTTAGATTTCACATACCATTGATACGTGAGATACGGTTCAATGATGGTGTGTGAACGATCGCCGCGCGGTACTTTTAACGTATGCGGTTCAATTTTATCGATGAGACCCTGCGCCGTTAAGTCTTTCACAATACGCTCACGTGCCTGGAACCGTTCCATACCTTGATATGCAAGCGGGGCGTGTTCATTCAGATGCGCCGTGGGCGTCAAAATATTGATGGGGGTGAATCCATGACGTATCCCTACTGCATAATCATTAAAATCATGCGCAGGGGTAATTTTGACGCACCCTGTCCCAAAGAGGGGATCGACGTAAGTATCTGCGATGATAGGAATCGTCCTATCCGTGAGCGGCAGTGCGAGGTGCTTGCCAATTAAATGCTGATAACGTTCATCATCCGGGTGAACGGCGACCGCCACATCACCCAGTAAGGTTTCAGGCCGTGTGGTGGCAACGATGACATACGCATTGCCTTCCACGAGCGGATAGCGGATATGCCACAGGTGTCCCTTTACTTCTTCATTGGTGACTTCCAGGTCTGAAATAGCCGTGAGTAAGACAGGATCCCAATTAACCAAGCGCTTGCCGCGGTAAATTAATCCTTCGTCATAGAGGCGGATAAAAACGTCACGGACGGCTTCAGACAATTCAGGGTCCATGGTGAAGCGTTCGTGCTGCCAATCCGGTGAGGCTCCTAAGCGGCGAAGTTGCCGCGTAATGGTATCACCCGATTCCTGCTTCCATGCCCATACTTTTTCAACAAAGGTATCTCGTCCAAGATCATGACGCGTTTTCCCAGTGTGATTTAATTGTCTTTCTACGACCATTTGCGTGGCAATGCCCGCATGATCCGTGCCGGGCTGCCATAGCGTGTTATCGCCGCACATACGATGGTAGCGGATTAAGACATCAATCAAGGTGAAGCCAAATCCATGCCCCATGTGAAGACTGCCGGTTACATTTGGCGGCGGCAGCATGATGCAATAAGGATGGCCTTTGCCTGACGGTGCAAACAAGCCATTTTTTTCCCAGGTCTGATACCAGTGTTGTTCAATGGCTTCTGGGTCGTATGCTTTATCTATGATGGTCGTCGTCATAAGGTCACTCTTATCAGTTCACTGGGTTACGAGAGTAGGGTTGAGTGTTTCAATGTGACAGCCTTGTGCTCGATATTGCCGATACCGATCTCGCGCTAATTGTTGCACATTTTTGTCGGCGAAAACAATTTCAATGATGCGCAGACACATCGGAAGGTGAGTGGGAATATGATCGGTCAGATTGACTAAGACATCTGTCCGGTTGTCAGGAATCGTTTGAAAACCAATTTGAATAGAAGTCTCAGAGACACCGCCAGCAGGAACAAGCTGATGCGGTAAAAAACTATCATCGCGATACGTCCAGAGTAATGCATTCACCCGTTCAGCCTGTTCTGCATCGCGGGTGTGAATATAGACAGTTTCCTGTCGTTCATATGCTTGTTCAACCAATTGGCACACATAACGCAAGGACCGCTGCTGGCTAGCGTCATTGAGTATGTGAAAAGCAACGTTGGGAAGAGTGCTCATCTCGTGGTCCGGTCAATCAAATATTGTACTAATAGTGGGACAGGGCGGCCTGTCGCCATGCGTTCATTGGTGCCCATCATCATGGCAGCCGTACCGGCGACATCCAAGTGTGCCCAATGGAATTTTTTAGTGAATCGAGACAAAAAGCAGGCGGCTGTAATCGTACCTGCAGAACGGCCTCCAGTATTGCTGATGTCAGCAAAGGGGCTTTTGATCTGTTCTTGATATTCATCCCACAAGGGTAGCTGCCATGCTCGGTCATTACTCTCTTTACCTGCTTGCAATAAATCCTCTGCCAATGGTTCGTGGTTAGAAAGTAAGCCTGTTGCGTGATGACCTAAGGCAATGACCACCGCGCCAGTTAAGGTGGCTATGTCAATCACAACGTCTGGTTGATACCGTTCGCAATACGTGAGGGCGTCGCTCAGTACGAGACGGCCTTCTGCATCAGTGCTGATGACCTCAATGGTTTGGCCGGAGAGGCTGGTTAAAATATCCTCTGGTTTATACGCGGTACCACCAGGCATATTTTCCACGGCAGCGATGATGCCGATGAGATGAATGGGCAGCTTTAATTCCGCAGCAGCTTTGAAGGTGCCAAGGACTGTTGCAGCACCACACATGTCGTATTTCATTCCGACCATATTATCTGGTGATTTCAACGAGTTACCTCCCGTATCGAAAGTAATACCTTTACCTACTAGGGCCACAGGTGCTTGTTTTTTAGCGCTGCCCTTGTATTCAAGGCAAATGAGTTTGGCCGCTTCAGCACTGCCCTGAGAGACGGCGAGTAAGGCACCCATGCCTAATTTACGCATTTCTTTTTCTTCCAGAATCTTAACCGACATAGATCGAAACGACTTCGCCAAAACACTTGCTTGTTCCGCTAAGAAACTGGGCGTACAAATATTGCTTGGTAGGTTGGCCAAATTTTTGGCTAGGTCCACCCCATTTGCTGTTGCTTGGCCTTGTGCCAAGGCGTATTGGCAATCCGCTAGATGTTTTGCATGAGGCAGATGGATAGTCAGTTCTTTTAGAGTAAGCGCAGGTTCTTTGTCACTCTTAAACATGTCGAAACGATACAAGCCTTCTCGAGCAGCTTCAGTGATTTGCTTCACCTTCCAAGCGTAGGATTGATGACGGACATCGAGTTCTGTCAGGTAGCAAGTGGCGTGGGTGGAAGCCGTGCTGGCTAGGGCTTTTATCGCACCCAAGAGGATCTTGCGAAAACTGGGAGGGGTGAGGTTCTTTTCATTTCCACAGCCCACTAATAGCACACATTCAAAGGGGGTGTTGTTTGGATGAAATAGGGCCAAGGTTTGACCTACTTTACCACGTATAGTACCTTTTTTGATTAAGTTTGCGATGGTATGCTGACTTAATTGATCGATTTCTGCGGCAGTGGAGGTGAGCTTACCGCTTTCAAATAGGCCAACGATCAGGCAAGATTTGCTTTGTTTTGGGGGGTGGGTTACTTTGACAGTGATCTCCATGACAGCTCCTATGAAGTAAGGGGGTAAATCATGAGAACGATACAGGGACACACCGGTACTCGCAATAGCTGGGCATTAAGTTAGCGGGAACCGCTATGATTATTAGGCGTTATTTGACAAAAGAAGTATTGCTTGCCGCGGTGGCAGTCACCAGCATGCTATTATTGGTCTTGTTTTGCCAACAGATCGTTCGGTATTTGAATTTTGCTGCTATCGGTAAAGTGCCTACGAGTATCTTATTACAATTGATTAGTTTTGAAGTCCCTTATTTCTTAGCCATCTTATTACCCCTAGGCTTATACTTGGGCATTTTACTCGCCTATGGACGGTTGTATGCTGATAATGAAATGTCCATTTTGCAAATGAGTGGTTTTGGCCACTCCCGTGTGCTGCGTTTAACTGCCCACATTGGGCTGGCAGCGATGGGCGTTGTGTTGTTTTTGATGTTATGGGTGAATCCCATGCTATCTGCAAAAAGACAAGTTTTAATGACGAGTAACGAAGTGACCCTCCACATGATACAAACCCTCATGCCAGGACGTTTTCAAGCAAGCCCTGGCGGCCGTCACGTGATCTATGTTGAAAAGCTATCGCGGGATAGACAACGTGCCCAACATGTTTTCTGGGCACAGGAAAAAAATAGCGGAGAAGAGGCAGGCAACAGCATATGGACGGTGGTTTTTGCTCATGAAGGTTATCAGGTACAAGATACACAATCGCAAGATCAATTTTTCGTCACCACCAATGGTTACCGTTATGAAGGGACGCCCGGTCAAAATGATTATAAAATTATCCAATTTAAAAAACATGCTGTGCGTATTACGCAACAGCATCCACAGGCACTGCACGATGTGGCGGAGACGCAATCGACTCTCCAATTGTGGAAACGGTATGACGACCCAAAATGGGCAGCAGAATTGCAGTGGCGGTTTTCAATTGGGATAGCGACGTTTTTACTCGCTTTGCTGGCGGTGTTTTTAAGTGAGATCCGTAAACGACAGGGGCGCTATATCATGATTTTTCCTGCTGTGCTGATTTATGTTATTTATTTTAATTTGCTGACCATTGCAAGGCATTGGATGGAGCATGGTGTGGTCCCTATCAGCATAGGGATATGGTGGGTACATGGGTTTATGATCGTATCACTGTCTGTCCTGCTGGTTTGCACGGCGCGCCTTGGGGGGCAGCGGCACGGTAGGAATGCTCTATGATATGTATTCTGAGCCGATATATTGCCAAAACTCTTATCCTGGCAACAGGATTAGCAATCTTGATTATTTTAGGCGTTCAATTTCTCATTCTTTTCTTAAATGAATTAAAAAATATTGGGGAAGGGGATTATCATATTACCCAAGCTATTTTTTACATCGTGATGCGCTTGCCAAATGAGATTTATCATTTTTCCCCCATGTTGGTATTGCTTGGAACCATGATTGGATTGGGTATCCTCTCGTTTAGCCGCGAGTTAACCGTGATGAGAATATTAGGATTCACCCTGGCGAGGATTATTCGTACGACGTTT
>Ga0207145_1044_pt1 | contig 19100 bp, 19 predicted proteins | sample Alteio_BWMinHeat_35_FD_153578 | JGI IMG/M metagenome (GOLD analysis project Ga0207145, IMG submission 153578) | Enriched cells from forest soil in Barre Woods Harvard Forest LTER site, Petersham, Massachusetts, United States -... | ecosystem: Environmental > Terrestrial > Soil > Temperate forest >...
GAAGCAGCACGGGCTCGTGCGTTTCGTGGGCGAGACTGGCAGCCAGATTGTGCGCAAGGGTCGTCTTCCCGGTGTCGGGCAGGGAGCCGTAGAGCGAGATGATCGTACTCCGCTTGGCGCGATGCTTCTCTTCACGAAGTTCCTTGATGCGGTGACCGAGCCGCTGACTGAAGCTGACGGCGACGCGTGGATCGCGGTTGACGACGGAATCGAAATCCTCGCGGGGGATCTTCAAGAGCATCGAATCGTTGAGCGCTCGCACATTTGCCCAATGCGTTTCGCCACTGAGCAGTGGCATCTCGCCAAAACAATCACCATCGCAGTACGTGGCGAAAATGCGGTCCCGTCCGCTCTTGAGCCGCGTGTACGCTTGCAGTCGACCCGAAACGACGACGTAAAGCGCGTCACCCGGGTCATTTTCGCGCACGATGAGGTCGCCCTTCTTGACCGCGACAAATTCAGCGCGCTCGGCCAGGCCTTTCATCAACTCTTTGCCGAGGCTGGCCAGAACTGGCACGTTCTCAAGTACTTGGAACTTATCCTCCATGCGGAAACCTTCTCACCACGACTTACATTACTACAGTAAAGCAAGCTGCGGGCCGAATCAATGCCCAGCAGCTTGATTCTGAAGGAGTTCGACAAGCCGTAACGTGGTCTTCCCCACGATTTCCAGGCTACGCGGGCTAATCTTGTCGAGTGTGTCCTTCTCCGTATGCCAGTAATCATTCAGTCCCGGCTGACTACCGAACTCAAAATCAATGAGATCGACTGCCGGGATTCCCGCGCGCATGAACGCCACATGATCGTCGAGCATCCCGTTTCCCCCGTAGCCAAAATAGTCGCGAAAGCCGGCGGCTCGTGAAGCATCGAAGGTCTGGGGGATGAGCGAGCCGTTGACAGTGACGTTTAAGTTTTTGTCGCCGATCATGTCCAGTAACACCATCGCCTTCACATTGCCGACCTGATTCTTGCCCTTGAGATCCTCAACGAAAAACTTGCTACCCCAGAACCCGTCCTCGTCGGTGTACTGTTGCATGGCTTCCTCGCCGTCAAAGAACACAAACCACAGGCTCGGCTGCTCAGCAGCGATCCGCGCGATCTCCAGTAGCGCACCCGAGCTGGAGCCAGCGTCGTTCGCACCGACGAAGGTGATGTTTGTGAAGAACTTCGTATCGTAATGCGAACCAATGATAATCACGGAATTGGGGCCATTTGGTTGAAGACGTGTTTTGGCTACGATATTTCGAAACTGCTTCGGTCCGAGAGGTGTTGGCGCCATGAAGACTTGTTCCTCAACCGTCAACCCGTATTCCTTCAACTGCGCCTCGATGTACATGGCCGCGCGCCCCAGCGCATCGCTTCCGCTGGGCCGTGGTCCGTACTCAACAAGTTTCTCAACATGCTGGTAGGCCCGTTCCCCGCTGTACTGCTGCCAGGGAATCGGCGGCGGATGCGACCCGCCACAGCCGCCGACGGCGACGATGATGAGAGCCAGACCTAATCGCGTTGCCATTGTTCGGCCCAGGCAATGCGCCGCGCCAGCGACGGATGATCGTGCAAGAGGAATTCGACAAGCGGATGCGGCGAAAGGTCCGCGAGGTTCTGCTCCGCGAGCTTGCGCATGGCACGGATAAAAGCATCGCGATTCGCGGTCAATTCCAACGCCGTGGCGTCGGCCTTCCATTCACGCGAGCGGGAAAAGGCGTTATTCAGGGGCATCGCCACCAGGCCAAAAACGAAGAGGCACAGGGCCAACAGCGGAAACGCGGCGATATCCCAGACATGCTCGTACCCGAGCTTGGCCATGCCCCAATGCAGGCCGAGATCGGCGACTTTAAGCCCGAGGAAGGTCGTCACCGCTCCCCAGGCAATCATCTTCGTGATGTCACCGTGTTTGTAGTGCGCCATCTCGTGGGCCATGACGACTTCAATTTCGTCCTCCGCGAATTTGTCCAGCAACGTGTCGCCAAGGATAATACGCTTCGTGCTGCCGAGTCCGGCGAAAGCCGCGTTCGCCTTCTTCGTCTTTTTGCTCATCCCCATCCGATATACCCCGAGGACCTTCGCGCCTACTCGCTGCGCCAGCGCCGTCAGCTTCTCGCGGAGCGACTCGTTTTCCAATGGCTGCAACTTGTAGAATAACGGAAGAATCAGCACTGGAAATAGCGCCGACATCACCACGCCAAACACCAGGAAGAAAAGGCCCGCGACAACCCACCACCAGTCCCCCGCGCGTCGCAGCAGGAAGTACAACACATCCAGCAATGCGACGCTCAGGAGCAGGTTCAACCCGAGAGATTTCAGTTCATCGTACGCCCACGCACCGAAGCTTTCGTTGGATAATCCAAATTGATGTTCCAGATGATAGTCGCTAAAACAGTTGAGCGGCAAGAACAGCAGCTTGGTCGCGATAACCACCACAGCACAGTAAATCGCGACCTGAATCCACGGGTTCGGTGAGATGTTACCCACTGCAGTGGCAAGGACGTCCGAACCTTTCCAGCAGAGAAACGCGAGAAGCAGCACGATGGTGTACACCGTCTCCACCACGAAGACAAGATTGTGGATCGCCTCGTAACTCTTGGCACGTTGCTGTTGGCTGGGTTCGTCCATTTCGGCACTCGGCGAGCGCCGCTAGAGATTGTCAACGCCGAGGATGCCGAGCAGGCGCGCGAGATCGTCGTTTCCGTAATACTCGATTTCGATGCGGCCTTTTTTCTTCCCGTGATACACGCTGACATGCGTGCCGAGCTTCTGCTGCAACCGCTCTTCAACCGCCAGAACGTGGGTCGACTTCGCCACCCCACCCAACGTGCGTGCGCGAACCTTCGCCTCGCCCTTCAGTCCTTCCACGAGCTGTTCCGTCTCGCGCACGGTGAGATTACGCTTCAGGACACGCTCGGCAACCAGCCGCTGCTCCGCGGGATTGGCCAGCCCCAGAATCGCCTTGGCGTGGCCAACGCTAAGCCGGTTATCGGCAATCCACGATTGCACTTCCCCCGGCAGACCAAGTAATCGCAGCGAATTCGCCACCGCCGCCCGGCTGCGCCCCACTTTCTCGGCGATTTGCTCCTGGGTAAGTTTGAACTGTGTGGAAAGTTGTTCGTACGCCCGCGCCTCTTCCACCGCATTAAGATCTTCGCGCTGCAGGTTTTCGATCAGCGCGATTTCAAGGACTTCCTGGTCGTTCGCTTCGCGCACGATGGCGGGAATTGTCGTCAGCCCCGCTTCGCGGGCCGCCCGCCAGCGGCGTTCACCGGCAATCAGCTCGTAACGGTGCGTCCCATCTGTTGTAACGGCTGAACGCACCAGTAATGGCTGAATGACGCCGCGTTGTTTGATGGAATCGGCCAGCTCGCGGAGTTGTTCGGGATCAAAATCGGTACGTGGTTGAAAACGGCTGCGTTCGATGGCGTCGATGCCGAGGTAGCGAACCGCGTTCCCGCCGCTCTCGCCGCCGGTGCTGGCCGGTCTTGAACCGAGTGGTTGGACTACATTCGTCGCGGGAGGCGCAACGGCGACTTCAACAGGAGAAGGTTCGGCCGCCACGCTGCGAACAACCCCGCCGCTAATGAGTGAATCCAGTCCCCTGCCCAACGCCTTCTTTGTCATGGTGGAAATCCCACCTCCTTATGCTCCCGTGTTTAGCTGGAAACCAGCCTCCTGTCGAGCAGAAATCGCCGCTTCGGCCGCCAATAGTCCTTGCCGCACCGGCGCAAAACTGCTTTCATCGAACCAACCGAAACCAGCGAGGAGAACTTGCCTATGATTACCCGAAGAGATGTTCTTGTGGCCATTACCGCGATTGGACTGACAACAGCAACCATGACATTCGGTGACTCGGTCGTCCGCCCGACTCTTCATTGTTCCGTGTTCAACTGGGTCGACCTGAAAATGGAGGCCACGAAATACGGTGCGCGGCGACAAGTTTTCGATTCCCGCACGGCCATTCTGGACCAACTCGAGGTTCACGTGACCACTCTAAATCCCGGCGAGATGCCGCATCCCGGTCACCGCCACGCGGGTGAGGAATTGGTCATTATCAAGGAAGGTTCATTGGAAGCCGTACAAAACAGCGCCACGAATCACGTCGACGCCGGCGGCCTGATCTTTCAGGCCTCCAATGAATATCACAGCTTGCGGAATACGGGCCAGACGCCGGCTACGTACTACGTGATCAAGATCGTTCCACCGGGCGTCAAAGACGAGACGCGCTGATCATGCTGTCCGCCCCTCCCGATAAGCGCGCCCGTTGCGGTTGGTCTCTGGGTCATCCGTTGATGATTGAATACCACGACACGGAATGGGGCGTGCCGGTCCATGACGACCGCAAACTCTTCGAATTCCTCGTACTGGATGCCGCGCAAGCGGGTCTGAGTTGGCAAACGGTGTTGCTGAAGCGGGAAAACTATCGGAGGGCATTCGACAATTTCGACCCGGAGAAAGTGACGCGTTACACCGAGAAGCGCATCGCAAAGCTGCTGACAAATCCGGGCATCATTCGAAATCGCTTGAAAGTGCGCTCCGCCGTCACAAACGCGAAAGCATTCCTCAAGGTACGCGATGAATTCGGGTCCTTCGACCGTTACATCTGGCAATTCGTCGGCGGCAAACCTCTTATTACGCGCGTGAAGTCCATGAAAGAAATCGTCGCCACCTCCAAAGAATCCGACGCGATGAGCAAGGACCTGAAACAGCGCGAGTTCAACTTCGTCGGCTCCACGATCTGCTACGCCTTCATGCAGGCCGCCGGCCTGGTGAACGATCATCTCGTTACCTGTTTCCGCCACCACGAAGTGCAGCGCTGACAGCGAGCCTTGTCACACGCTGGGGATGTGCTACACTTCAATCCCAATGAAGATTCGCTCATTGGGGGTGATTCCCGCCCGTTACGGCGCCCAACGGTTTCCCGGCAAACCGCTCACGCCGATTGCCGGCAAAACCCTTGTGCAACGCGTGTACGAGCAGGCGGCCAAGGCCAAGCGACTCGATAAAGTCATCGTCGCCACCGAAGACACCCGCATTCTCGAAGCCGTCGAGGCGTTCGGCGGCGATGTGCTGCTCACCTCCCCCGAGTGTGCCACGGGTACCGATCGCGTGGCGGAGGTTGCACTCGCTTACGACTGCGACCTTGTTGTGAACATCCAGGGTGACGAACCGCTCATGCGCCCCGAGATGATCGACCAGCTCGTCGAAGCCATGCAGTCCGACCTGAAATGCGTCATGGGCACGCTGGCGCGCAAGCTGGAGTCCGCTGCCAATCTGGACAATCCGAATGTCGTTAAGGTTGCGCTCGCTCAAAACGGAAATGCTCTGTACTTTTCCCGTAGCCGCATTCCATTTGTGCGCGATGCAAAATCTGGGGACTCGACAGAGTGGCTGAAACTCGCGAAGTTTTATAAGCACCTGGGGATTTACGCCTATCGACGTGAGTTCCTGTTGAAGTTTGTGCGATTGCCGCAGAGCGAGCTGGAGAAAACTGAGAAGCTCGAACAGTTGCGGGCGCTGGAGAACGGCTTCGCCATCAAAGTATTGGTCACGCCACATGATTCGATTGGTGTGGATCGACCCGAGGATGTGGAATTGGTTGAGGAGATTTTGAGAAGTCAGTTATGAAATACATTTTCGTCACTGGTGGCGTAATTAGTTCTCTCGGCAAGGGACTGACCGCCGCATCGATTGGCACCTTGCTGGAAAACCGTGGCCTGAAGGTCACCCTCGCCAAATTCGACCCCTACTTGAATGTCGATCCCGGCACGATGAATCCGTTTCAACACGGCGAGGTGTACGTGACCGATGATGGCGCGGAGACCGATCTCGACCTCGGCCACTACGAGCGGTTCACCCATGCGAAACTTTCGCGGCTTAATAATCTCACCAGCGGCCAGGTTTATGCCCGCATCATCGAGAAGGAACGGCGTGGCGATTACCTCGGCAAGACCGTGCAGGTCATCCCGCACGTCACCAATGAAATCAAGGACCGTATCCGCGAGGTCGGCAAGAAAAGCGGGGCCGACGTGGTCATCATCGAGATCGGTGGCACAATTGGCGACATCGAAGGACTGCCGTTCCTGGAAGCGATTCGTCAGTTCGCGCTCGAAGCCGGCCCGCAGAGTTCGCTTTTTATCCATGTGACCCTCGTGCCTTTCATCCGTGTGGCAGGCGAGATCAAGACCAAGCCGACGCAGCAAAGCGTCGCGAAACTGCGGGAGATCGGCATCATGCCCCAGATCCTGATCTGCCGCAGCGAGAAGGCGCTCGGCAAGGAAGTTCGCCAGAAGATTTCCATGTTCTGTAACGTTCAGCTTGAATGCGTCATCGAAGAACTCGACGTGGCCCACTCGATCTATGAAGTGCCCATCGATCTGCGCCACGAAAAGGTTGACGAGCTTGTCTGTCGTTACCTCGGCCTCGATGCGCCCGCCAAACCGTTGACCGACTGGGAGAAGATGCTCCAGCGGATGATCAACCCTTCGCGCAAAGTGCAAATCGCCGTCGTCGGCAAGTACATCCAGCTCATCGACGCCTACAAGAGCATGTACGAGGCGCTCAAACACGCGGGCGCCGCCCTCGATTGCGCCGTCGAAATCACGCGCGTCGATGCGGAGCACATCGAGAAGGATGGCGCGGAGAAGTACCTCAAGGGCGTCGCCGGCATTCTCGTGCCCGGCGGTTTCGGCAATCGTGGCATTGAAGGCAAGATCCTTGCTGCTCAATACGCGCGCGAAAATAAGATCCCCTATCTCGGCCTGTGCCTCGGTATGCAGATCGCCGTCATCGAATTTGCCCGTAACGTCTGCGGACTCACCGGCGCAAATTCCACGGAGTTTAACCAGAAGTCTCCCCATCCCGTCATCTGTCTGCTCGAAGAGCAGAAAGGCGTGGAGGTGAAAGGCGGCACGATGCGGCTTGGCGCACAACCCTGCAAACTTGTCGCCGGCACGAAATCGCGCGAGCTCTACGGAGCCGAGGAAATCTCCGAGCGGCACCGGCATCGTTACGAGTTTAACAATGGCTACCGCGATCAGCTCATGAAGGCGGGTATGATCGTGGCCGGCCGTTATACTAGGTTCGATCTGGTCGAACTCATCGAGCTGCGCGAGCATCCGTGGTTCATCGCCTGCCAATTTCATCCGGAATTTCTCTCGAAGCCCAACAAGGCTCACCCGCTCTTCCGCGGTTTCATCGAAGCCGGGCTGAAACAAAAACCATCATGAAAAGCATCCGCGTCGGTAACCTCAGTCTCGGTGGTAAACGCTCGCCGTTGTTCCTCATCGCCGGGCCGTGTGTTATCGAAAACGAAAAGATGGTGCTGCAAACTGCCGAAGCTTTGGCCGACATCTGCAGCGACCTCGACCTCCCGCTCATCTTCAAGGCCAGTTACGACAAGGCCAATCGCACCGCACGCGACAGCTTCCGCGGCCCGGGCTTGAAACGTGGTCTCGCCATCCTGAAGAAAGTGAAACGCGAATTCGGCCTGCCGATCCTGACGGACGTGCACGAGATCGCGCACTGTCAGCCGGTGGCCGAAGTTGCGGATGTGCTTCAAATTCCGGCCTTCCTCTGTCGCCAAACCGATTTGATCCAGGCAGCCGCGCGCACGAAGCGCTGCGTCAACGTAAAAAAGGGACAGTTCCTCGCGCCCTGGGACATGCGGAACGTGATTGCGAAAATCACGGCGGTCGGCGGACGCAGTATTCTGCTAACCGAACGCGGTTCGTCCTTCGGCTACAACAATCTCGTCGCCGATATGCGCTCGTTGCCGCTGCTCCGCGAGTTCGGTTGGCCCGTCGTCTTCGATGCCACGCATAGCGTGCAGATGCCGGGCGGCGGTCCAAGCGGCAAGATCACCGGCGGCGACCGCCGCATGGCCTTGGTGCTTGCACGCTCTGCCGTTGCCGCGGACTGTGACGGGATCTTCGTAGAGACCCACCCCCACCCCGATCGCGCCCGCAGCGATGCCGCGAATCAGCTACCCCTTGGCGAAGTGAAAGCGCTGCTACGAACACTTCGTGATATTCATGCCGTGGTGAGTTAACCGCCCGCCCTGGACGAAGTCGTACGGCTTGTTTCCAATGTCCTCCAAGCGAGGTAATGGCCGAAATTGTCAATACACTCGTCCCCATTTAAGGGTAGCAGCCTATTGATTTCCAGCCCTATTTCTGGTACTTTTTCGCGAGGTTAGGTCGCCAGCTTCTTATTTTAGTAAGCTTAATCGAAACGCAGGAACACAGAAGGACGGTTCCATGAAGACAATTAAGTGGTCGGTTTCTATCGCTCTGATGCTCGCCCTTTCTTCCACTGTGGTAAAGGGCTTCACCATCGACGGCACGGCGGACGCAGATTACGGATCGGCGATCGTCACGCAACAGCTCGGCACATCGACCTTCAAGAATACCGAGACAAACTTTGACGCCGCCAATGGCTCCGAGCTTGATGCGGCGTATGGAGTCGTTTCCAACGGCGTGTTGTACCTCGTTTTCGCGGGAAATATGGATACGGGTGGGACCGACCTGAGCGGCAATCCCTTCGACAAGCTCAACGTCTTTTTTATGACAGGCCCCGGCGGAGACCACACACTGGGGACCAACTACAGCGGCGCCGCTGATTTTGGCCACATCAACAATATGGGGGTTAACGGAGGTAGCCAGCAGAATGGCGACCCCGGATTGACCTTCGACACCGGTTTCGCGGCGAACTATTGGATCGGCGTGACGGTTGGGCCTGCCGGATCAACAACTCCGAAATTCAACGTAAACTACGAACAGATCTGCGCCTTCTGCCCGGGTGCCTTCCTGGGCGCGACCAGCAACTCTCCTCCCGGTAACCTCGTTTCGAATGCCACATTCGGAATTCTAGCTGCCCTCAATAACAGCAACACCAATGGCGTACAAATGGACCTCTCCGGTTGTGAAGTGAATGGCGCGCCGTTCAACCCGCAAAACGTCCGGACCGGTGTTGAATTGGCCATTCCGCTCTCGGCCATCGGCAGCCCAACCGGGCAGGTTTCCATCACTGCGTTTATCACGGACGATCAGTATGCCAGTATGTACAATCAGGTCCTGGCTCCCATCAATGGTGGTACACTGGAGTGCCAGGGTAGCTTCGGCGACGCTAGCGCGGTTAATTTTAGCACGCTTCCCGGGCAACATTTTTTTTCGCTGACGATTCCGCCATGCAGCGACTTCCAGCTCAGTCCTGCCAGCGCTGCATTCGGGAGTAGCGGTGGCGCGAGTAACGTGTCAGTGGTCGATGACGGTTCCTGCTCTTGGACCGCGACCAGTGGTGTGTCGTGGGTCACGATTACCGGGGGCGGTAGCGGAGTGGGAAATGGCAGCGTCAGTTATTCCGTTAGCTCCAATACATCAATCAACATCAGGACAGGAAATATCACCATCGCGGGGCAAATCGTGACACAGAGCGTCTCCGTTACACAAGCCGGCCTTGTTTTGCCTCCGTTGGGCAGCATTATCGTCGATGGCACGAAGGATCCGGGCTACGGCTGTCCGGTCGCCGTGCAGTTGCTCTCCACCAGTTTCGGCAAGAATACCACCACCAACTTCATCAATGATACTTCCGGCTCGGAACTCGATGCCGCATACGGGTTGGTCAAGGATAACGTGCTGTTCCTTCTGCTGGCCGGAAATATCCAGGCCAACGGTAACCGGATCCACGTTTTCTTCATGACGGGTCCCGGCGGAGAAAACACCCTCACGAACGTCAACCCCAACACCTTTGATATCCAAGCCGGTCGGTCAGTGTTGAACTGGTTGGGGCCCACCAATAATATCGGAACTGTCGGTCCTGGTCCCGGCCTCACGTTTGATCCAGGCTTCGCGCCCAATTACTATATGAACGTGAGTTGCTCATCACTCACCAGTTCCTTCAACTACGCGCAATTGTGGCCCGGCGGCACCAACTCCAGTGGTCTCGCCACCAACGGCTATTTCCTGGGCAGGACCGGCTCCACCAATGGCACCCTCACTGGGGGCACCAATCCATTCCTCATCCAGGCCACCGTCAACAACAGCAACACGAATGGCGTCGACAAAGGCAACAGCAGCTTTGGCTGCTACACCAACGCCGCAGGCGTGCCGGGAGGCAACGCTACCCAGGCGCTGACTGTCACCAACGGCATTGAATTCGCCATCCCGCTGGCCGCCCTTGGCAGCCCGACGGGCACGATTGCCATTTGTGCGATGATCGGCAATAACGGCATGGGGCTTCAAATGTCGACCCAGATACTTGGCCCCTTCGGCACCAATGACCCGAACTACTGCTTGCTGGGGCCCGGCAAGACCACCAACAGTTGGGCGCCGTACCTCAACCTGGGCAACTACCCCGGCCAACATTACTTCTATGTCGGCCCGGAGATGCACGTTACCAGCGTCGCGGTTTCCAACAACAACGTGAACGTCAGCTACCTGACAGAGAACAATACGAATCTGCTCTACCGGATAGAGCGCATAACGGGTAGCTATTCGACAAATTCCGTTTGGGTTCCAGTCACGGGCTTCACCCCCGGCACCGGCGGGATCATCACCCAAACCGACACGCTCGGGGCTACCAACAAACCGGGCTCATTCTATCGTGTACGGCAGTCTCCGAACTGCCAGTAGAGTTCGCGTTTCTAAAGCTTGCAGGCCTGCGTCACCGGCTGTGGTGGCGCAGGCCTGTCACTCTCAGCGAACCAACGACTTGATTGCGCAGGCAAAACGCGCTAACACTGGAGTATGAAAAAACTCCTCTGGATGGTTCCTACCGGATTGATTGTTCTTCTGGTGGTTCTTTTCCTCTCTCTCAATTTCATCGCTCGCGTCTCCGTCGAGATTGGTGCCAAAAAAATCACGGGCTTCCCCCTGAAGATCGGCTCCGTCGACGTCCGCCTCTTCTCCAGCAAATTGGACGTCCGCGATCTGACCCTGATGAATCCACCGGAGTATCAGGAAAAAATGTTCGTGGATATGCCCGAACTCTACATCGACTACCGCCTCCGCTCGATGCTCGGTGGCGCGCCGCACATCAACGACATGCTCATCAACATCAAGCAACTCGTGATCGTGAAGACCGCCAAAGGCGATTCCAACGCGATGAAACTCAAAGGTGTCGTCTCCGGGGGTGACTCCAAATCTTCTGCAAAGTATCAGGTGGATCAGTTGCGCATTCAGGTCGGCAGCGTCACCATCAAGGACTACAGCCACGCCAAGCCCATCGAGCGCACTCTCACGCTCAACCTTCATCGTACGTACAACAACATTAGCGACTCCACCGACATCACCCGCCTCGTCCTCCTCTCCATCGCCGGCAGCGTTCCCCTGCCCGACATCGGGATCAAGCCTGACGACCTCAAAAAAGACCTGGGCAATGTCACTGACCAGGCGGGTCAGGCTCTCAAGGGCGCCACCGACGCCGTCGGCGGCCTCTTCGACAACCTTAAGAAATCCATCTCGCAGCCCGACAAGAAATAGCCGCCCAATAAGTGCTCGACTTGGCGCCACCAAAATGCCAGACTCGGCCCCGGGAATGGCGAGAGTCGTTTGTGTGCTGATCGCAGTCACGCAACGGCTGGGAGAGGAGCGCGAGTATGAATGGACCGATTCGGTTCGGGCTGGTGAGGGCAAACACACACCACCTGATTGTTGCGGTGATTCTGTCGATCTTGGCCGGCTGGGCGCTGAATGCCCACGCGCAGACGGAGACCACCCTTTACACCTTTGGCAGCTTCCCCAACGATGGTACCCAGCCGTTTGCCGGGCTCGTGCAGGGCGGCGACGGCAATTTTTACGGCACGACCTATCATGGCGGGACGAATAACGCCGGCGCCGTCTTTCGGGTCAGCCCCGGCGGCGGCGAAACGATTCTTCACACATTCACCGGCGCCAGTAGCGCCTTTGCCAACGGGCTGGTGCAGGGCAGTGACAGTAATTTCTACGGCACCACCTTTGTCGGCGGGACGAACAACAACGGCACGATCTTTCGCATCAGCCCCGGCGGCAGCTTCACGAATCTGTACCTCTTTGTCGGCTCCCCCAACGATGGACAGGGACCGTTCGCCGGGCTCGTGCTGGGCAACGACGGCAATTTCTACGGTACCACCTATTACGGCGGGACGAATGGCGTTGGCACCGTGTTCCGGATCAGCGCCAGCGGCACCTATAGCACCCTGTATGCCTTCGCCGGCTTCCCCAACGACGGCTCCCATCCCGAAGCCGCGCTCGTCCAGGGACGCGATGGCAATTTCTACGGCACCACCATCGCGGGCGGGACCAACGGTGTCGGCAACATCTTCCGCATCACTCCCGGCGGTAGCGAAACGAATCTCCACTCCTTTGTCGGCCCCCCCAACGACGGCGCGGAACCGACCGCCGCCCTCGTGCAAGGCAGCGATGGCAATTTCTACGGTACTACTCACGACGGCGGGACCAACAACCTCGGCATCGTGTTCCGGATCAGCCCCGGCGGCAGCTACACGAATCTCTACTCCTTTGTCGGCTTTCCCAGCGATGGCAGTTTTCCCGGAGCCGGACTGGTGCAGGGCAGCGACGGCAATTTCTACGGCACGACCATCACCGGCGGCGCCAATCACGATGGCGCCCTGTTTCGAATCAGCCCCGGCGGCGTGTACACCAGTCTGTACTCCTTGGGCAACTCCCCCACCGACGGCCACCAGCCACAAAACGGCCTGGTGCAGGGCAGTGACGGCAGCTTCTACGGCACGGCCATGGTCGGCGGGACGAACAACGTGGGCACCGTATTCAAACTGACCGTTCCCCTCAGCCCGCCCGCCAATCAGGTTTCCAGTGTCCAGGTCGCGGGCGCGAACGTCGTGCTCTCCGTCCCCTCCGTCGCCAGCGAGATCTATCAATTGCAATTCACCAGCGCGATGACGCCCACCAACTGGATCAATCAAGGCGGCTCCATCACCAGCGGCGGCAGCCTCCTGACTGTGACCAACCTCGGCGGCGCCCTCCTCCCCCAAGGCTTCTACCGATTCGACATCACTCCGTAAAAGCCTCGCCGGTGGGTCCGCTTTCCAAGCGGAGTCCGACAACACGCCCCGATTTCGAGATCGGGGCAACAGAACCCCCCTCGATTGTGGTGTCCGGTGGGTTCGTTTTCCAAAACGAACCCACCGATAAAATGGCCGGTCTTGCGTTTTAACCATTTGTACCACAGATGGATGCGTCCAGACTTGGCTCCAAACACGGTGGGTTCGTTTCGTAGAAAGCATGTTTTTGAAAACCCGCTTTTTCCACAAGAGGAGCCATAAGGTCACACCCCTCTCCTTGGCCTTCATAGCGTCCTCGCGAAGTACGCTGACTGCCCGGTCTGCGCTCTCCGCTTTCCTTCTGCCCATTGTCAAAGAACCGCACCGACTATATCTAATTTCGAGAACGCTGTCCACTACACTTATCTTTTAACGATAAATATCCTGATTCTCTAGTTTGTCACCCTGAGTCCCGTCATGCGACGGGATCCCGCAGGATTGCGGGACTTGTCGAAGGGTCTTGCCCGCCACACCAAACGCATACAGGAAACAAGAGTCGCTTCACAGCGGAATCCGCGATGTGGACAGTAGCTTGTAGGGCTGGATGCCCGAAGGGTATCCCGCCGTCCGTCTGTGCTTTCCTTATCGCCCCGCCAACGAATTTGCGCTAATACTCATCTCCGCACCCGAACATGACCACGCTCCGGAAATATATGGATGTGGTGAAGGCCGAGCTGGATAAATCCCTGCTGGAGGCGGCAGGCATCCCGGCGTTCATTGCCGGTGCGAATTGCGCCTCCATCGGTTACTTCCTTCCTCACTGTCAGTTCCATGGAGGGAACGGCACCTCTTTGGAGGGTCGATAAGAAGGGAGATACATCGGGCTGCCTGTGAAGTTGAATCTGAGATACGGATGACCAAAGGAAGGATTCAAGGTCCAGGAGACTCGACCTCCTATTCCTAACGACAACGCAAGTTGATTCAAGAACTCCATCAGGGTCCCTCCTTTAAATTCCAAGTCCACAAACAAATCCTTGTTGACTGGTCGTCCCCGCGCCCACGGTTCTACAAGATCTATTTTGAGCCCATTGAGGCCAGGTAAATCACTCTCGAATACTCGAACAAGAGAGTGGTTCGTGATCGAACAGGCAGGCACTGACGCGAAACAGAGTGCACCGGTTTTTGGATACACATCCACATACGCCGGGCCGCTGTCGAAATGCCAAATGAAACCAGGATATGCGCCAGTAATTTTATTCAACGCACTGTTTACGGTCTCATTGGATATTGTAATCAGCGTGGAGCCATACGCGACCGGTTTGAGAATTGGACTGCGCGACACATCTGTTTCCAACCCAACAGGCACCCCGACGCTGCGGATCAAATGAATGTGCCCTTCCAATTGGAGATTCGTAGTCCAACCGTTACTGATGAGCATCGTAAGGATGGAAGCGCCAGCAGGCGCTTGCTGACCTGCCTGTGACTGAGCCTGCACCCTTCCCAATAGCGGATCAAATGCTAGTCCGATCACTATTAAAAATAGCCTGAAGTGTTTCTCCACTTTTGTCATACCCTTGCTCTTTCAAGGAAAACAGAAGATCGGTATTGCCGCGAGCAATGCCGTCCTGAGGCAAGAGTGCGTCAGTACAGCCGTCAAGGAAAGCAGAAATACCCAATCCGGTGGGATGTGCCCCAACATTAAAATGCTATGGCCACCGGCTGCCGAGACTTCCTGCGCGCGGTCAGGAGGCAGGCGGAAACACTGGCCAAGTCCCATCGACTGATTTGACTTGCCAGATTGTATGTGAAAGAACGATGGCCACCGCCGTCGCCAAATTCAAACTGCGGGCTTGCGGATTGAACATCGGTATCGTGATCGTCGTCTCCGGATTCGCATCCAAAAGCGTCTTCGGCAAACCCGCCGTCTCCCGTCCAAACACCAGATAATCGTCCCCACCGTAATGGGGCTGCGTATACGGCCGCTTCGCTTTCGTCGTCACATAGTAGAAGCTGGGAGGGCGAGGCTCCTGCCGAGCCGCCGTCTGCAATTGTTCCAGGCTTTCCCACGATTTCCACGTCACCTGCTCCCAGTAATCCATCCCCGCCCGCTTCAGCGTCTTGTCGTCCAGCCGAAACCCCAACGGCCCGACCAGATGCAATGTCGACTGCGTCGCCGCGCACAACCGTGCCACGTTTCCTGTGTTCGGCGGGATTTCCGGTTCAACGAGGACCACGTTCATCAGTAAAATACCCGCCAGAGAAACAGTCCGTGCGCCGGCGCAGTCTCTACCAGCGCCGTCCGCTTCTTCGCCTTAACCAGCCCTCGCAACTCCTCGACCGTCAGCCTTCCCTCGCCCACCTTCACCAGTGCGCCAACAATCGACCGCACCATCTTGTAAAGAAACCCGTCCGCAGTAACTGCGACCGTGATCGCATTACCCTCCTTGATAATCGACAACTTCGAAATCGTCCGTACAGTAGTTTCCACGGCACGCATCGGGTTCGCCGACAACGCCGAGAAATCATGGCGCCCCTTCAGCAATCCCGCCGCACGTCGCATCGCCGCCACGTCCAGCGGTCGCGGATGATGCCACGCATAGAGACGAAGAAACGGCTCCGCCACCGCGCCGCAATCGATCTGGTAACGGTATTCCTTCCCCCTCGCGGAGAAGCGCGCATGGAACTTCGCGTCCGTCTCCTCCACCCGCAGCGCGCGCACATCCTCGGGCAGATTCGCATTCAACGCCTTCAACAGGGTTGGCACCTTGAGTTGCGTCCGCAGCGTACAATTCGCGACCTGTCCCCGGGCATGTACCCCGGCATCGGTGCGACCCGAGCCATGCACCCGCACCTCGCGTCCGTCAATCTTCGCCAGCGCGGTCTCGACAACTTCCTGGACCGTCTTGCCATTCGGCTGCAATTGCCACCCGGCATACTTCGTCCCATCGTAGGTGATGGTCAGCTTAAAGTGTCGAGGCTTCGGTTGGAGGGAGGTTGGTCGCATCGAGATAACTCTGCAACATGAGTTGCGCGGCGATTTTGTCGATCTTCTCCTTGCGGTCGCTGCGCCGCACGTTCCCTTCGAGCAACGCGCGATTGGCCTGCACACTCGTCAGCCTCTCGTCCCATTTCGCCACAGGGATCGTCGTCGCGCTCTGCAATTCCGCAATGAACCCCAGCGTCCGCTCGGTCTGCTCGCTCCGTGTTCCATCCAAACGCACGGGAACACCCACAACGATCTTCCTCACCTGGCGTTCCGTGCAGACTCTCACGATTTCGCGACTGACCACCGCAATCCCGCCACCGTCAATGTAAGTCAGCGGCGACGCCACCGTGCCGGTCTCATCGCTGAGCGCCAGCCCGACACGCTTGTTACCGAAATCGACGCCGAGAACACGCATCGCATCACAGCAGTCGTTTGTACTTCTTCTCCGCTGCCAATTTCTTCACGATGTCGCGCACTTTCTGCGACTGGTCGCGGTGACAGATCAACGTCGCATCGTCGGTGTGCACAATCACCAGGTCTTTCACGCCGACTGTCGCCACCAAATGCTTCTTGTCACTGAGGACGATGCAATTCGTGGAATCCAATTCCATGAACTCACCACGGGCGACGTTACCGCCTCCGTCCTTCTTGTAGTGCCGTCCAATCGCCTGCCAGTCGCCAACATCATCCCAATCAAAATCCCCATTCGCCACCACCACGTTGTTCGCCTTTTCCATGATCGCATAATCCACCGCGATCTTTTCCATTTTGGGATACTCGCGCGCCAACGCGCGCACAAACGCCTTCGTGCCGGCGGTTTTCTGTATCCGCCCGCAGGCGTCCCAGAGCACCGGCTGAAATTGACGAAACGCCTCCGCGACCGCTCGGTATGACCAGACAAACATCCCGGCGTTCCACCGATAATCACCGCTCGCGACAAACTCCTCCGCCGTCTTCCGGTCCGGCTTTTCCACAAAACGTCGGGCCTTCCAGAACTTCGTTGCCGACTTGTTGGAAAGTTCATCGCCGAGCTGGATGTACCCATAGCCGGTGTGCGGTCCGCTGGGCTTGATTCCAATCGTGACGAGAACATCCTCTATTGCCGCCAGCTTCAGCGCGTCGCCAACCACGCGCCGGTAGGCTTCCATATCGGGAATATACGAGTCCGCCGGGAGCACCGCCATCACCGCATCGGGGTCCTGCTTGCCAATAAATGCCGTCGCGACTCCAATGGCGGGGGTGGTATTGCGTCCCATGGGTTCAGCAATGATGTGCTTCACGCGCGGAAGCTGCTTGCGCACCAGTGGCGCCTGTTCCTGGTTTGTCACCACCACGACCCGCGCATCGCTCACCAACGGGCGCACTCGTTCCACCGTCTGCTGGATCATGGTCTTGTCGCCGACAATCGGCAGCAATTGCTTCGGCTGTTTGCGCCGACTCCGCGGCCAGAACCGTTCCCCATAACCGCCTGCCATAACGACTGCCCAATTCATGTCACTTTCCCTCTTTCTTTACCGCCCGCACCATCGCGCCGACGAACCGCGCCACCTTGGCCGCCAGTTGCCGATCCGTCCCATATTTCGCGATCTGGTTCACAATCGCGCTGCCCACCACCACCGCGTCCGCCGCCCGCGCCGCCGCACGCGCCTGTGCGGGATTCGAAATCCCAAACCCGATGGCCACGGGCAACTTCGAGTGTTTGCGAATCGTCGCCACATGCTTCGTCGCCGCGGGCGCGAGCTTCTTCTGCATCCCCGTCACGCCCTCGCGCGACACGTAATAAATGAAACCGCTCGCATGCCGGGCAATCTTGCCGATGCGCGCCGAGGGTGTCGTCGGCGCAACCAGATAAATCGGGTGCAACCCCCCGCGCTTCATCGCCGCTTCATACGCCTCCGCCTCTTCCGGCGGCAAATCCAGCGCCAACACGCCGTCCACTCCTGAGGCCACGGCATCGCGAACAAAATTCTTCAGCCCGTAGTGGTGCACCACATTGTAGTACACGTAAAATACAATCGGAACTTTGTTGCCGCTCCGTCGCAATGTCGCCACCATTTTCAACACACCATGCAGCGTCGTCCCACTGTGCAGCGCTCGCTCCGCTGCCAGTTGGTTCACGACACCGTCGGCCAGCGGATCGCTGAACGGGACGCCAAGTTCCAACACGTCCACACCCACGCGCTCCAACGCGCGCGCCAACGCCGCCGTCGCCCGCAGATTCGGATCGCCAGCAGAGATGTACGCGATGAAACCCTTTTGGCGGGTCGTGCGTAACGCGCGAAATTTGCTGTCGATTCGGTTCATTATTATCCTCAGCGCCAGCGCGGTCTTACGGGTCGCAGTTGCGCAGGTAGATAAACCGCAAGCCTTCGAGGGTCAACAACGGATTTACATGGTCGATTTCACGGATCTTCCTGGCGATTAGCCCGCCGTAGCCTCCCGTCGCCACGATCACCGCGTTTTGCATGCCGCGCTCGCGCTTCAGGGCGTTGAGGATTTCCTTCACCAACCCGCGATACCCGATCACCGCGCCGATGCGCATCGCCGCCACTGTGCTTTTGCCGATGACCGAGGCCGGTTCAGCCAGCTTGATGCGCGGTAACAACGCCGTGCGCTGGTAAAGATAATCCGTCACCGACGCCAACCCCGGCGCGATGACACCGCCGATGTACTCACGGGAAGAATTCACAATATCAAAAGTGACTGCCGTGCCGAAATCCACCACGATCGCCGGGGTACCATAGAGCTTCGCGACACCTACCGCGTTCGCTAGTCGGTCGGCGCCGATCTGCTTCTTGTGGGGATAACGAACGCCAACCCCCAGATCGATATCCGCACTCACAATGATCGACCGCATCGACAACAAGCTCTGGACGCGCTTCGTCATCTTTGGGACGACCGACCCCAACACGATCCCGACAATTCCCACGTCACCGAAAGGGATCTTCCGCACCGACGCCGTCGGCACTTTAACAACGCGCAGAATGCGCCGGGCGTTCGCCAGTGCAAAACTGGTATTGGTGTTGTTGATGTTCACCAATAGGAAAGGACGTTCCTTCTTCATGCGCGCTCCACCACCACGTCGCCGCCCAAGATTCTCTCAATTTGCCCGCTGTCGCGCCGCAA
>Ga0207145_1036_pt2 | contig 18939 bp, 18 predicted proteins | sample Alteio_BWMinHeat_35_FD_153578 | JGI IMG/M metagenome (GOLD analysis project Ga0207145, IMG submission 153578) | Enriched cells from forest soil in Barre Woods Harvard Forest LTER site, Petersham, Massachusetts, United States -... | ecosystem: Environmental > Terrestrial > Soil > Temperate forest >...
CATGGCGTTGAGCTTGAGCAAGAAGTAGTAGGCTGTCCCCAAAAGTTTCTGCTCACAAGGTAGTTGACATTGCTTCCAGCATCGTTAATATCTGTCGCGAAATTAGAAATCGAGTTACAGTGAGCCTTAATGATGACTGCATTACCAATATTGAAGTTTGAGGTCGTATGAAAACCAATACTCCCCATACCCGTACCCGTGAAACAATTATGTTCAGAGATTATCTCAAGTAGAGCATAGGGCTCTGTTGTAGTAATTTGGATCGCTTCTGCACCATTAAAGGTATTTCTCGTAATGTCCGTTATTTCTACCGGAAGAGGACTTCCTTGAGGAGGGGTACTTACGTTCTCAGCTCTGTAGAATATTTGTCCAGTAACCGTGTTGCCGCAGAGCTTGTTGTGTATAATGCTCGTAGTATTAGCTGCATCCACTATTTGTGAATCGTAAAAATAAGTTAAGTTAGTGGCGACTGAGTTTTCTGTTATCGTTTCAACGGATGAACCCTCATTTTTTATAAATACGGCAACATTTTGTAGGCTGAAATTTGGAGTGGTTTCTTGAAATGAGCATTTTTCGACGTGAACTTTCAAGTCTGGTGATGCTGTTGGATTGAGGAACATATGAAAGCCGCCAAAGACATTACCCACAATATTTGAAAAAGTTGAATCTTTTACCGAGATAGTTTCGGTAGCGCCCTGCATGGTTCTACATTGGATACCAACACCTTGTAGCGTAATATAATCATGAAAATAACAATCTTTAACAACAACTGAAGATGTGGTGTTAGTCCCTGTAGGCCGAGTTAATATTCCAATATTAGTTAATCCATTAAACTCACAATCGCATGCTAGTAGTTTGCGTTGAGCTCCACTTGTAGGGCTGTTACGGACACCGGCGAGTGAAGGGGTAGCATTGTTATTATTGCGAATAATAACATGCTCAAGAAGAGTGTTGCCTGAATTAGGACAGGTGCCAGTTATTGCTGATCCAATCACGGATCCCGCATTTCCTGAGTTAGAGCCTGAGATGAGGACATTTTTGACCCTAAGGTTTTCTGCTTGATCATAATTGATAGCGCTCGTGGTAGAATTTAGGAAATATATGTTTTCAATAGTCGCATTACCTATGACGGTAACTCCAAGGGTTGAAAGTGTAGGTTGCGTTGCGGATAGAGTTATACAGGTAGGATTTTCTTCGCCTATAAGATTGCGGTTTGATAGGATGATACCATCGGTCAGTGCTACAGCTGAGGAAAGCACAACAAGAACGTTCCAGGAGGCATCCGTTTGTGCAGTTTGCAGCGAATTGTAGGGATGTTTTCTAGAACCATTACCCCCTGCTGGAGCGCCACCTTGGACAAACTTTACGACTTCATCTTTAGTATGTTTGTCATGATGTTTGTCAGATTTTGCTAATGCAGATGCCAGCAAAGTAAGGGTTATGACTAACCCAAGTGTTTTAGAAATAGATACCAACTTCATATCATTTCTCACCTTTAGTCGGTTTTTGTTTTGGGCCCTTTGCCCAATTACTTTCATCATACTCTAAAGAAAAGTGCAATTTCAATGCTTAGTGAAGAATTAATGCAGGAAGAAAACAGATTTTTGGTGAACGGTGCTCATAAAATAGAATTCCCAGTTCATAACGCAGCTGGCTGAAAGATTGAATAAGGTAGCAATCTAGTAGCGTATCGAGTAAGCGAGAAACTATATTTAGAGTAGGTTCTCGCTTACTAATGAATTCGAAATGCTTCGCTCTACGGCTTAAATCCCGTGGATCCCTAGATTAGCAGCAACCGTTGGGACATTTGATAGATTGTGCAAGTGGATCATTCGCATCTACAAATCCGGTGAATGTGTGACCCGAGGTACCAAGAGAAGTCGTTGGTCCAAGGCACAAATTATTTTGACAGATTTGGTATGTGCCTGGGCATGGCGTTGAGCTTGAGCAAGAAGTAGTAGGCTGTCCCCAAAAGTTTCTGCTCACAAGGTAGTTGACATTGCTTCCAGCATCGTTAATATCTGTCGCGAAATTAGAAATCGAGTTACAGTGAGCCTTAATGACTGCGTTACCGACATTGAAGTTTGAGGTGGTATGAAAACCAAAACTCCCTGTACCAGTGCCTGTGAAACAATTATGTTCTGCAGTAATGTCAAGTAGCAGGTATTCTTTCAGGGTTAACGTTATGAGTACACCAGTCATTCCAGTAAAGATATTCTCTTGTATCTGGGCTATTTCTACCCCGGAATTGCCAGAGGATGAGGATGCATTGGAGGTTTGGTAGAAAGTAGCAGCTGAAACGTTATTGCCGCAGAGCATATTTTTTTGGACGCTTGAAGGTTGGCTGCTGGTATCTCGTAGTATTGCACTAAAGAAAATTGCCATGTTTGTGCATGTTGAGTTTTCTATACTCAGCTCACTTAAGGAATTTACACTCTCAATTTGTATTGCAGTGCCAGTGTTTGCTTTGGTTTCCTCAAATCTGCACGTATCAACTTTTAGTATAAGTGATGCTGTGTTCGATGGCTGGCATGAAATAGTAGTACTAGCTCCAATATTCTTAAATACTGAATTTTTCACACAAGCAGTTTGTTTAGCTTGATCAGGAAAGCATAGGATGCCAAGTGGAGAGCCAATAAAATCGTGAAGATAACAATCAACAACTGATAATGAGTAGCGTATAGAACTTCCTACTGGCTCAGCATGGATGCCGGTACTGCTCAGTGCAAAAAGCTCGCATTCTTCTACATCTAGTTCTCGATTTGCATGGGCTAGTTCATAGACCCCAGGTGTTGAGGTGCTATTGCTGTTACTTATAATTACATGCTCAAGACGCGTTTTGCCTGGATTTATGCTGGTAGCCGTTATTCCTGATGCAGAGGAGCTGGTGCTTTTTGCTGTATTAAAGTTGTTAATGCGGACATTTTTGACCGTAAGGTTTCCCGCTTGATCAAAATTAATAGCAGAACCGGTCATATTTTGAAAAGAGATGTTTTCTATAATAGCATTACCTACGACGGTAACTCCATGAGTTGAAAGTGTCGGTTGCTTCGCAGATAGGGTTAAACAGGTAGGATTTTCTTCGCCAATAAGATTTCGTCCTGATAGGATGATACCATCGGTCAGTGCAACTGATGAAGAGAGCACAACAAGAATGTCCCAGGAGGCATCAGCTTGCGCAGTTTGCAGCAAATTGTAGGGATGTTTCCTAGAACCATCACCCCCTGCTGGAGCGCCACCTTTGACAAACTTTACGACTTCATCATTATGATGGTTGTCCGATTTTGCTAATGCAGGTGCGAGCAAAGTAAGGGTTATGATTAACCCAAGTATTTTAGAAATAGATACCAACTTCATATGATTTTCCCCCTTTAGTAGGTTTTTGTTATTGAGCTCATTACCCAGTTATTATCATCCTAGATGAACTACAGCGAGAATTGCAATACTATTTAATTGAATTTGATTATAAACCCTCCGATGAAAGTTCTGTTTCCGAAGTAGTCTGATAACGCTTAACGGAATACAATATGAACTATGGCGCAGTAGAGAAAATATTATTTCTGTGATTATTTCTGTGATTATTTCTGTGCTGGCTTATGTATAGCAGATGGGAGATGCACGCCTTTGATGCTATCGCTTATGAAAATACCTACCAACTAGTGTGGGCCGATAATTTGGGGATTCAAGGGTGGTGCTGAATAGTCTTTCAAATAGATCGGCATAATCTGATTGCTAATCTCCTGATTTTCCCATTTTGCAAGAGCAGATTGAGCTATTTGTTCAAGAGATACCATATCGACCGATTTCAGGAGTGCTTGTGGACCAAACAATGATTCTATAGATTTTTCATAAAGAGGACAGGCATTGCCAAGGAACGTAAGAGGTTCTTGATATTGCTCCTTAAGAAGCATGAGAAATTTTTCTGCATGAGCATAGCCTAATGAGCGAATGCAGCTCTTAGGATCATACAGAGCATAGTAAACATCATGAGAAAATGCGTTTAAAAGAGCTACGGTAATACGCTGGTCACCTGGTACTATCTGCTCATCAAGTAGTGCTTCAAGGCCGTTTACCCCTACAAGTGGTAATCCAGAAGCGTAGCTGATACCATTGACGGTCGATAAACAAACGCGGAGAGTTGTGAATGGCGCCGGGCCTTGATGTACAGCTATGAATGACAGGTCAGACAATGAAAGATTGCTTTTTTTAAGCATTCTATCGAGAGTTTCGATAAAGTGCTTGCTAATTTTTTTACTCTCATTGGCCGTACTGACGATTCGTTGACTGCCATTAAACAGTCCCCACTGTACATCATGGTAACGGGCATGTACGGTTAGAAATAAGGCCATACCTTTTTAGTTAGCTCCTATTACTAGCTTTTTGTTGTTGATAGAAAGTGCCGAAAGCATCAAATTCTAATGCTTTCTCTTTCTTAGCGATGACTTTACCACAATTTAGGCATTTCCAGCCTTCGAAATTAAGAAAATGGTCAAAGAAGGACTGCAAAACCATCAGTCCTGAACACTTTGTACACTTCATGCTTCTTTTCTCCCTTCAAAAAAAGTAGCTTAGTGAATAAGATATATTCCTACTAGTCTATCTCATATAATTATAACTTGTCAACTTCTTTCGCTTCTTGGTCTTTTCTTGCTCGTAAAAAAGTAGTATATGAATCAAGAATAAAGGCTGCAGCTCGTGCATGCTCTTTAAGTTTTTCTTCGGGTGATTTCTTTTTCGGAGCGAGCGCTTGAGCTCGCTGACTACTTAAGCGTTCATCCCATAAGATAAATTCTTGTTCGGGAAATGTTTGAGCGAGACGTTCCTTCTGGGCGATAATTTTTCTTGTTTGGTCGCTTTCTCCTCCCTTCATGGTACGTGGATATCCAACGATGACCGTTTTAATCTTTTCATCACTAACTAATTTAGCAAGAACTGAGTTAATGTCCTTAGTAGCTACCGTCGTCACAGGACGTGCAAACGTACCGGTTATGTCGGTTACCGCAATGCCTATCCAGGCATCTCCCAAGTCCAAAGCCATAATCTTGCTCATAGTCTTCTATCTCATTGGTTTACCACTGGTCATAGTGTAGCATACACTAAGTAAGTTACGAAAGGGAAGAGTTTTGAGATATTTTTTTTCAACTACTTTAAAAATCCAGGATCAAGAGCTCCTCAAATGTGGCGATACTATAGTATAGAACGGGGTTTTGGGTGACTGTGACTAGGTCATTCTACTTGCTGGGTCCTTGTCAGATTGGTGAGCGGAGATTGTATGAAGTATGCCCGCTATCCCAGGTGAGAGATTTCATATGTTCTTGGTCAAATAGACATTCATTTATCAACTATCATGCACCTCAAGAACTCTCTTTGACGATTTTCCCTCTATCAAGTACACTGAGCGCATACTTACGAGGATAGAACAATGGCACAGAACGATCTTAGCATTTTACGACATTCAGCAGCTCATTTAGCTGCACAGGCTATTTTAGAACTTTATCCGGGTACCCTGCTAACGATTGGGCCTGCGACTGAAGAGGGGTTCTTTTATGACTTTCTTCCTCCTAGAAATCTCAAAGAGGAAGATCTCCATGCTATTGAAGAGCGCATGCATGAACTCTCAAAGAAAAATTATCCTTTAAAGCATAGAGACATATCTAAGGATGAAGCGCGAGCCTTGTTTAAGAATAATCCTTTTAAGCTTGAAATGATCGATGAAATACCATCCGATATGGTTGGCCTATCTGAGCAAGGTGATTTTAAAGATCTGTGCCGCGGAGGACACGTTACTTCGACTGGTGAAATTAAACATTTCAAGCTCTTAGGTTTATCAGGATCATACTGGAGAGCAGATAAGAGTAAACAGGCTTTACAACGTATTCATGGTACGGCATTTTTCACGGCTGAAGAGCTGAGTGCCTTTGAGAAACATCAAGAAGATTTATTGCAGTATGATCATAGACGTCTTGGAAAACAGCTCGATTACTTTTCATTGCATGATGATGCAGCGGGGTTTCCTTTTTTTCATCCTAAGGGCCAGCAGATTATTATGACCCTAATGGCCTATATGAGGCAACTGCATAAGGAATATGATTATAAAGAGATTGCGACTCCGACAGTATTAAATGCTGACCTCTGGAGGCGCTCAGGCCACTATCATCATTATAAAGAAAATATGTATTTTTCAGAGATTGATGGCACGCAGTATGCGATTAAGCCGATGAACTGTCCAGGCGCGTTTCTTATCTTTGGACACCATCCGCGATCCTATCGTGAATTGCCGTTAAAGCTTGCAGAATTTGGCCATGTACATCGGTTTGAACTGTCTGGAGTACTTCATGGTCTTCTGCGGGTGCGTGCATTTACTATTGATGATACGCATATCTTTTGTACGCTTGAGCAGGTAGAACAGGAGATTCTTAAGATTCTTGAGATAGCTTTTAGGGTTCTTAAGAAGTGTGACTTTACCTCGATTAACTTAGCGGTATCGACGCGCCCTGCAAAGTCTATGGGCTCTGATGCTGAATGGAAGCTGGCTACTAAAGCTCTTGAGGATGCTCTCACAAAATTTGGTCAGCCCTTTGCCATTCAAGAAGGAGAAGGGGCATTCTATGGGCCTAAGATTGAGATTGTTATTAAAGATGCTATGGGAAGGGCGTGGCAGACGGGTACTGTACAAGTTGACTTCTTCCAAGCTCAGAATTTTGATCTGACGTACGTATCAGCTGAAGGAAAGCAAGAACGACCGGTCATTATTCATCAGGCTATTTATGGATCACTTGAACGATTCTTTGCTATTCTTCTTGAGCATTATAAAGGGCATTTGCCTTTCTGGCTTGCACCGGTGCAAATCAGGATCTTAACGATCACTGAAGGACAAGATGCCTATGCACAAGATCTGTATGCGCGACTTAAGAAAGAAGGAATGCGTGTTGAGGTTGATCTGAGTTCCGATAAAATTACCTCCAAAGTTAAATCGGCCCAGCTGGCTAAGATCCCTTGGATGCTTGTGGTGGGCAATAAAGAGGTTGAAGCAGGTACAGTTAGTATTCGCTATGCTGATGGTAAGCAAGAACTCGGGGTCTCATTAGATGTCTTGCTAAAAAAAGCTCACGAACTCAACGCCGTATAATTTAGCAGATGGCTTAAAGCACATTGTGTCAGGGAATAGTCAAACAACGATTTCCCATCGAATATGAGATTCTCTGCGTAGAGCTCTTGTAATGAGATTATTTTCAAGAGATCTAAGGATTGCCAACCTACTTAGATGTAGGTATCCCGATCATTTCATCTAGGAGTAATCCAGTATCGTCAGTAAATGCAGGTGATTTTGTTGAGCCAAAGACAACTAAGAGCTGTGATTTGCGAGACTTGAAGATTTCTGTCAGAGCATTTCGAATCAGGACCGAATGAGTATCATCGATTTCAGACAGAGGAGTGAAAAGCAACTCTGCATCACCAATATAGATAAGGGCAGGACCTGAAGACTTTGGAAATTTCTGGTCGAAGAATACACGTATGACATCGGAAATATCGGCTTTCTTGATGTTTTGAAGCAATGAGATGGATATTTCGTAGTAATCCAGGTGAACAAGTCGCGCCAATTCTTGGGCGGTCATGCGCTTGGCAGATCCATCGGGGCCCCAAAGAAGGAGATTTCTAAACTTGGCATAGGCATTGCCGCTTGTAATGGATTCTTTTATCCTCGCATTATTCTGGACAGTAAGATCTAATCGGTACCTCGTTGCGTCATCAACCCTAAGCTTGCTGGTGGTTTTGCCTGTCAGTTGATCAGATTTCTGCACCACCATCTCAAAGCAAGGTTCTTGTGGCATAGCCTCGAGATCTGCTACCATCTCAAGATGAGGTTTGTGTACATACGTTTCAAAATAGGTGTTGAGTGTTTTCCCGCAATACCAAAGAAGAGTAAGCCCAGCACCAGCTCCTACCACAGCAAGTCCAGTTGTCTTCCAATCATCTTGTACTAAACTGGAGCCGTCTAACGGGAGATATGTTTCGCTTGGTTTTGTCAGATCCATTGCTTGGCTGTTAAAGCATGCGAATGCAAGCAGCGGGAGTAGGGCCTTAGATACATTTAAGCTTGTCATGATTATTCTCCATTATTATTACAATTCTTTCTTATGGTAATAAGAGTACGGAATCTTCTCAAAAATGTCAAGGAAGGCTAGTGAGCCAGTGGAGGTAGGCTTCTTCATACCATACGTTAGAGCTCTCTCGCCCCTTAGTAGAATGAGAGAATATTGACGTGAAAAAAGATTAAAAATATACTTAAAGACATCGAAGCAGCGATATTTTTTGAATTCATTGAAACTGTAAATGCTGATGCATTCATTAGTAGGACAAGATGCGCTCTAGAGTATGTCGATACATACTTAGGAGGCAGCTATATAACGAACTTTGATGAAAAGATCTTCAAAGTTCAACCTATGCAAAGGTGCCCGGCTCGATAGGTACGTTAGGAAGTTTAATGCCTTGAGAGGATGCGTGATCATTCTCCATGAGGAGCCTCAGGAGACCTTTTAGGAAGGTGTCTGCAGGCTGTAGAAAAAACTGGGAATATGATTAGGATAGTATGAGCAAACCGTGTAACCTTCAACAAAAAGGATGGAAAAGCTGATGGAACCTCCCCTTGATGGCTTTTTTCAAACAAATCTACTCTTTTTTATATTGTCACTTGCGTGTTGTGCACTTTTTTCGTTTATCGAAACATCAATAACTGCTATTCGCCTCTTCAAATTAAAGGAGATTGCTCAGGGTACGAGTAAATACAGGGGACTGTTTCATGTATTTGAACATAGCCCGAATCGAATTTTGATTGGGGTCTTAATTGCTTACAATTTATCAAACGTTCTTGCCGCTGTCTTTAGTAATGAAGTTATGGCTTCGATCAGTAAAGCTCTTAATATTTCTGAGCGATTAGGGTTTGTGATTGGTATACTTGTTACCTCAACCACGATTTTACTTACCGATCTTATCCCCAAAAATATTGCCGCAATCCATGGAGAAAGACTTTTTCATTCTACTTTATGGATTACCAACGTTATCTATTGGGTTTTTCAGTATCCGGTAAGTTTTTTGTCGATGATCGCCGATTCGGTCACTCATTGGATTGCAGGCAGTAGTGTTAAAGATACGGCTGATGCGATCGGATCTGAGAAAGAGATTCAATTCTTGCTGAGCTATATTAATGAGAAAGGCCTCATGGAGCGCCATAAGATAGCGATGCTGAAGAGTATCTTCGAGCTGGGTACGACTCCTATTAAGGATGTGATGGTCCCCGCGACCTCGATCATTACGGTAAATGTAGCGAGTCCACAAAAAGAAGCTCTGGAGCTCTTTTCAAAGTATCAATATACAAGACTTCCCGTGTATGAAGATACCGCTGACAATATTATTGGTATGCTTCATCAAAAAGATTTTTTCCTATTGCTCTCAAAAGGAGAAGATCGTCCACTAAAAGAGATTGTGCGTCCTATTATCTTTTTCCCTGAAAGTGCAAAAGTGCTTCGAGCCATGCAGGACTTTAGGGAGCAAAGAATGCATATTGCGATGGTACTCAATGAGTTTGGTGGCATTACCGGCCTTGTAACCCTTGAAGATGTCATTGAAGAGATCGTTGGTGAGATTAGTGATGAGTACGAAGCAGTACCTGATAAGGTTACCTTACTCAAATCTGGCGGCTATCTGATCGATGCGAGCATCGAGCTTGAACAGTTGGGTGAACTCTTGGGAATTGAATTTGAAGCTGAGGATGCGCTTACTCTTGGTGGGTTCATGATCGAACAGCTTGAGCGAGTTCCCCAGTCGGGTGATCGGCTTGAATATAAGAACTTTCACTTTAAGATTCAACAGGCTACGCCAAAGCGTATTTTACAAGTGCTGGTATTTGCCCATGAATTTCAAGAAGAGCCCGATATAGAGGTATAATACAGTTCCTACTTTCTCATGAAGCATTGGTTGCGGTAGATCTGTAAGCATGCTTACTGGGTGGTAGAGAAGGAACATTTTTGTAACGATGAACGACATGAAACTAGTGCCGAAACATTTTCTTGTCACCAGCCATACGGATCATGTGGGTCTGGGAAGTACCTTCGTTGCCATCAAAGGGTTTAAAGAAGAAGGAAGCTCCTATATTCTTGATGCTCTCATGAAGGGAGCGACCAAAATTGTCGTCGAAGAAGGCACCGAACTTCCTGTAGTAATCACTCAAGCTATTATCCAGCATAATGCACAGCTCATGCGAGTTCCTTCAGCAAGGAAGGCGCTCAGCGCGTTGGCTGCAGAAGCAAATGGGTATCCTGCACATAGTCTCAAGATAATCGGTATTACTGGTACGAAAGGTAAGACAACGACCGCCTTCTTACTCGAGCACATCCTGAAGACTGCAGGATATAAGACCGCTCTTCTTGGTACCGTTAAATATTCGATCCTTGATCAAGAATATGAAGCACCGCTTACTACTCCGCAGCCAGATTATTTACATGCCTTTTTTGCAGAGTGTAACAAGAAGGGCGTTGAGTTTGTGGTTATGGAGGCAGCTGCTCAGGCACTCAGTGTTCATCGCCTTGATGATGTGCTCTTTGATGCGGCGATTTTTACGAACTTTAGCTTAGAACATTCAGAATTTTATGAGAGTATCGATCACTATTTTGCTGCAAAGTGTAAGCTCTATGAGCACGTACAATCAAGTGGATTGGTTGTCGTAAACGCTGATGATGAACGGGTAAAAAAGAATGTACCTGCTATGATAGCGAAAGAAACTATCAGTATGCAGGGACATGGTTCTTATAACGGAAGGCTTCTTGCAAGTAACCTTGCAGGGCTTTGCATGAACCTTGAGACTCCAGAAGGGACCTTTAAGCTTTCATGTGCGGCGTTACTTGGTGAATTTAGTGCCTATAATCTGTTAGCATCGGTAGCAGTTGCTCAACGCTATGATATACAGCACGAGGTGATTCAAAAGGCACTCGATCTTTTTCAAGGAGTGCCCGGCAGAATATGCAGGTATGCGTTGCCTAATGGCGCAGTCGCCGTCATCGACAATGCGCATACTCCCTCATCATTTGAAGCTTTTTTTTCTGCAGTGCGCCCGTTAAGCTCGCATCTAATAGCAATCTTTGGTGCAGGGGGTGACCGTGATGCTCTGAAAAGACCTTTAATGGGTGCCGTAGCAGCCCAGTATGCTGATGAGATTATTTTAACGACCGATAATCCACGCTCAGAGGAGGCAGAAGATATTGTGAAAGCAATCTTGGAAGGTATTCCTCAGGATGAGCGGCATAAGGTGCTTGTAGATCTTGATCGTGAGAGTGCGATTCGAAAAGCCTATACCCATACGCAACCAGGGAGCCTGCTGGTACTTCTTGGTAAGGGCCCTGTTGAATATCAGCATATTAAAGATACAAAGATTCCTTTTAGCGAAGTGGGTATTTTGCGCACCTTGCGCTCTTGAAAAAAGGATGAGATACTAGTTTGGTAATTTTATTTTAATTTTTTTTAGCATGGAGATGAGCGCATATGATAGTCTCTTATTTGTTAGTGACAACACTGGGTGCTGCTGCAGCTGGATTTGCATTGATTGTCTTTTTGATGCAACAAATATCTAAGCAAAAAGTTACCGATGAGCGTGCTGCTAAGATAGCGAACGCCATTAGGCTCGGCGCTATGACCTTTTTGAGAGAAGAATATCGGGTGATCGCCTTTGTGGTCGTTCCAGTTATTATGCTGCTCGGTTATTTTGGAGGTATCTATTCAGCTTTCTGCTTTTTAGCAGGTTCAGTTTTTTCTCTGACCTGTGGTCTTATAGGTATGGACGCAGCTACCAAAGCTAATGTGCGGACTGCTATAGCTGCAAAAGATAAGGGTGAGCACGCTGCATTTCTCATAGCCTTCCTTGGTGGCGGCGTTATGGGCTTTGCCGTTGCAAGTTTTGGTATTCTTGGATTGGGCTTACTGCTTTACTTTCTTCAAGAAACCCCAGATTTCGTGATGTATTTATCGAGCTTCGGTTTTGGAGCGTCACTCGTTGCCTTCTTTGCACGTGTAGGTGGCGGCATTTACACAAAATCAGCAGATGTGGGTGCAGATCTTGTAGGTAAACTTGAGGCGGGGATCCCTGAAGATGATCCACGTAATCCGGCGGTGATTGCAGATAACGTAGGTGACTGTGTCGGCGATACTGCAGGCATGGGAGCAGATATTTTTGAATCATATGTGGGCGCTATGATTGGCGCTATTGCGTTAGCCACCACAAAAAAAGTGCATACAGAGCTCTATATTACCTTGCCGGTAGTGCTTTCAGTTCTTGGCCTAGCAGGTTCGTTTCTTGGCCTGCTTGCTAATACTATCTTAAGGGCGTCTCCAGCGGCTATGCTTCGTAATGCAACGAATATAGCAATCGTCTCATTCGCGGTTTTTGCTTTTATCTATATGAGATATATGGGGATCGGTGGCTTTTTTGAGTCTGGCGATCTTATCTGGTCAGTGATCATAGGCTGTGTCGCTGGAATAGCGATAGGTCTTATTACCGAATATTATACCGCCGGTACTCCGGTTATAAAGCTAGCAGAAAGTTCTCGCTCTGGAGCGGCAACAAATATTATCTATGGCCTCTCTGTAGGTATGGAATCAGTAGCGTTACCCGTCGTTATTCTAGCCTTCGGTGTTTGGGGTGCCTACGTATTTGGAGGATTCGGATTTGGAGTGTCTATTGCTGCAGTTTCTATGTTAGCAACGGTAGGTATCACCATGACGGTTGATGGGTATGGGCCTATTGCAGATAATAGTGGTGGCATCAGTGAAATGGCAGGCTTTGGACCATCTGTGCGCAAAATTACTGATAAGCTTGATGCACTCGGCAATACCACTGCTGCCATAGGAAAAGGCTTTGCTATAGGATCGGCTCTTTTAGCAGCGCTCGGTATGTTTGCAGCATATTGTGAACAGGCGGAGTTAGCAACACTTGATTTGTTACAGGTCGAAGTATTGGTAGGTATCTTTATTGGATCGGTATTACCTTTCGTAATATCGTCACTTACCATGCGCTCTGTTGGAGATGCTGCTCTTTTGATGGTCTTAGAGGTGCGACGCCAATTTAGGGAGATACCGGGACTTATGGAAGGAAAAGCTGAGGCAGACTATGCACGCTGTGTTGCCATCAGTACCAAAGCAGCACTTCATGAAATGATTCTTCCAGGATTCCTTGCTGTAGCTGTGCCCATTGTGGTGTACCATAGTGCCCTTGGTAAATATGGTTTGGGTGGCGTCCTTGTCGGAGCAACGGTCGTTGGTGTATTGCTTGCGCTTATGATGGCAAACGGTGGTGGTGCCTGGGATAATGCTAAGAAATATATTGAGGCCGGTCACTTGGGTGGCAAGGGCTCTGATGCTCATAAAGCTGCCGTTGTTGGCGACACGGTAGGGGACCCCTTTAAAGATACGTCTGGACCATCACTTAATATTCTTATTAAGTTGATGTCCGTTGTTGCCCTCTTATTGGCTTCAATGGGATAAAAGGTTTCATACGACGAGCCATTAGTGCAGAAAACAATAAAAACAAACCCCAGCGTAAAAACTGGGGTTTGTTAATTGATTATCGCTGATTAGTGAACTACTCTACGCGGCTGCAGTCGTAGGTTGTTTGCGAGTATTCCGTTTTACTGGCGCTACTGGTTGTACAGGTGCAACTTCAGTTTTCTTTTTACCATGTACCAGTTCATATACTGTTTCATCAAGCTCGGCAGCTCCCATACTTCTGTCTATCTTTTTACCGTTTGGTAGGAAGTGCGTTGTTGGATAGTATTTGATGCCTAATTCTTTGCGAAGATCTGACAGATCTGAGACATCAAAACTATAGAAACCGACTTGAGGATACTTTCTTGCAACTTCATCAAGAGCTTGCATATGAGAGCCGCAGGCTGTGCAGGTAACTGAGCTGAACACGATCACTTTAGGACCTTGCTTTTTAACGATCTCTCTATAGGATGCTACGTCTTTTATGTCTTGAGCTAGACCTTTTGCAGACAGTCCTGCTGTAAAAAACAGAAGTGCTGCGATACATAAACTTTTATACATGAATTCTCCTTTATGGGTTGTGGTGTATCATTGACTGTTACTACTCTAGCTTTGTTGAGAGAGTGCAGTCAATACTTTACTACTTTTTTTGAGGAGCTATCGGTTGAGTTGCCTTGGGCTGTTCTTGTTGAGTCTTACTGCGCAACTCATTAATTGACGCATCGATCTGTGTACGCGTTAGACCCCCACTGGTGCGATTAATCTGTTTTCCCTTGTAGCTCAAGATAGTAGTGGGGATACTTCGTATGTCTGAAAGAATTTTGGAAAAAGCTTTTGCTTCGGTATCGATGACACAAAAGATAATATCGCTTACCGCTTCTGCTGCTGCATAGAAATGGGGCTTCATCTGTTTACAGGGGCCGCACCATTCTGCAGAGTACATGGTTATCAGAGGCACATCACCTTGATAATGCTTGGTATATTCGTCAGCTGAATTGACGGTTATCATGCGTGCCTCTGCATGGTTTGACAGTAGTAGTGCCCATCCAAGAAATAGTGCAGGCAGTAAGGTCATTTTCATAGATATTCCTCTGACGGTAGTACAGTTTTCATAGACAGATACCAGTCTATCAGGAGAAGGAGCATCTGCCAAAAGGGCTCAATTATACGACTGTTGGTCTCGCTTTAAGGAGTTTTTGAATTCATAGGGTATAGGATATCCCTTCTGAATCACGTTTGAAAGGACAGTTTCGCTTGTTGCCGGTGCATGGAGATTTCCCACGTAGAAATGTCCTATACGTTTGCCCTAAAGGACCTTGTTGGGACATTTCTACGTAGGAGGAAGTAGGACCTTCTCGCCAAGCGGCAGTGCCTATAAGCTCGTCGCTTTGATGCTTAGCGCACCATATTTCGGAAGCTCTGAATTGCCGTATCTAAACTTTGGCGATTTTTGCCCCCCACGGTGCGCGTGACCGGCTTTCCTTTATGGCTATAGATAATCGTAGGGACACCAGATATCTGAGAAAGAATAGGGGCAAATGCGCTTGCATCGATATCGATCACACAAAAGGTGATATCATCAGCCGCTTTGGCTGCCGCGTAGAAATGGGGCTTGATCTGTTTGCAGGGTGGGCACCATTCTGCAGCATACAGAGTGATCATAGGGGTATTACCGTTATAATGTTGGTAATACTCCTCAACCGAGTTGACGGTGACCATGTGTGAGTCTGCAATGTTTGACAGCAATAATGCGCATGCAAAGAATAAAGGGAGTGCTATCTTTTTCATAGAAGTTCCTCATGTAGTAGTACGGTTTCATAGACACATATTAGTCTACCAGTAGGAGGAATGCGTGCCAAAAGGCCCCATTTACAGGGCCTCGTGGTTATTTTTTAGCACTAGGTGAAGGAACTTCCTTTGCAGGAGTATTTGGGGTGAGAGGTTGTCTGCTATGTCCTTTGACCATGTTTGAGAGAGCCTCTTTGCTCATGGTGCCCGTTTGGCGGGTGATAAAGGTGGGAACTGCGGTTACACAAAAAGCGTCTTTGAGGCTTTTTGTTTCAGCATTATCGATACTGACCTTAGCGAGAATAACATCCTTAGAACCAGTAGATACCTCATTATAAGGCTCTTTCATACTTGTACAGGCTCCGCACCAAGGTGCATAGAACATGAGAACAAAAGGCTTATTTTGGGCACATAAGGCTTTATAGTCATCCATTGTCTTGATCTCGATGGCTGTGCCTAAAAGTATCTGAGTTGCCGATATGGATAACAGAATAACTACGTAATATAATCTAAACATTGTGATGGTTCCCCCTTGTATGTAAGAAGGACCTTCTCATTGAAAAGGCCCTTCTTTAAGTCTTTCTAAAAGAGATTACGCTACATGTCCAGCAGGATGTGCAGGAGCAGGAGTGTTTGCGCGGTGCGCTTCTTCCTTTTTAGAATGTAAAGCAGATTCAGCTCGAGAAATTTTTTCATTGAGCTCTTCTACTCTCTTATGAAGTTTTTTTACTTGCTCATGGCAAGAGTCGCGTTCTTCTCTCATGCCTTGGACTTCACCAGTCATGTGATGAACTTCTTGATGACTGCAGAAAACTGCGCTTGAAGAAAGTAAGGCAATGCCTAATAGTACATGTTTCATAAAGATTCTCCTTTGTTTGGAAACAGGTATATAGTTAATTCGTACCTCTACTATGCCAAAATGTATTTACAAAATTCAAGAGTTTTAAGAAAAAGGGAGATTTCTTTTGAAAATCCCCCTTTTTGTAAGAGTGCGTGTTGGTTGCTAAAAGCTTATGCAGCTTTTTTCATAGCACCTTTTCTTGGAGCGGCTTTTTTAGCGGCTTTACGTTTAGGAGCAGCTTTTTTAATAGCGGCTTTTCTTGGAGCAGCCTTTTTAGCGGCTTTACGTTTAGGAGCGGCCTTCTTAGCAGCAACTTTACGTTTAGGAGCAGCTTTTTTAGCAGCGGCTTTTCTTGGAGCGGCTTTTTTAGCGGCTTTACGTTTAGGAGCAGCCTTTTTAACAGCAGCTTTACGCTTAGGAGCAGCTTTTTTCTTAGCCGGTTTTCTTTTAGCGGCTTTCTTTTTTGCAGGAGCTTTTGCTTTTGAGATTTCACTAGCACCGCCATGCCCTTTAGGCAATGCAGCTACACCGAGGAATTCAAGCAATTCATCAGCTGTATATCCGCGAGCTTTTTTAAGCTCAGCAGCCGCTTTGCGGATCTTTGTGCATTCGCTACCACGACATACGTGAGGAGCTAAACCACCAATTTTTCCGGCTTTAACGTGTCTTTTTGACACAGAACCTTGTGAACTTGTTGTTTTCTTTGCCATGTTTTTTTCCCCTTTTTTCTGTTAAACATGTGTATATACTCCACTATCCCTTTTTACGACATCCTTCTGTGTCGTTTAGATCTACCGGCATAGTGTAAAGATGCTCCTCGCTTCATTGAGAGGTAACATCTTTTTTTTGTTCCTTAATTACGTGGTTTCGGTTGAGCTCCCTCCCTTGTCGATCTTTGTTTTTTGGTTTCTTTTTTGAACCGTACCGGTATTTTCGCCGTATGGTCCTCGCTCACGACTTGGCCGTTTGCGCTTTGGTGTACTTGTATATTTCGCCTGTGAGCTAAAATGCTCTTTATTGTCTTTTGATTTATGTGCCATGGTATATTCCTATTTTTTTTAGTAGTGTTGTTTTTCGATTTTCATGAGCAACTCTTTTTGTTTCTACATCAAACATAGATATGCCTATTGAACATAACTGGCTTGTGCAGAAGCTTTTTGCGTATATGTCAATTCCTTTTTTTAATCTGCGTGAGCATTTATTCTGTTCACTATTAATAATAGAAATTATTGAGTCTAAATGTCAACATTTAGTGGATTGTTGTGAGCGTGGTTTGCTTTCTTGATGAGTAATTGAGTAACTTTTTCTTGGGCTAGCTTTTTCATTGCGCTGACGAAGGCTTGCTTCGCTTTAAGCGTTGCATCATCATAATCGAGCTTTTGTGCACCTCTGATAAAGGTGCGACTTAGCTCTTCAAATGTTGCATCAATTTTCTTTTCAAGCTCAAAATAGGCATCTTTTGAAAGAATAGCCATTTCATCAGCTCGTAATTCAAGATTTTTTGATCTTAAATTTTGGACATCGAGCCCCATACGAATACGAAGATGGGCAAGAAAAGTATCCGTTTGGTTGCGCAATGTGATGATCAATTGAGGATAATGCATTTTTGCTGCAACTACTGAAGTTTGTTCTATGCCATATGCTGAAGAGCTGATAAGAGCAGCCAGTAGCGTAAGATGAGTAATTTTCATGTGGAGCGCTCCTTCTTTGTATTACTAATATAATAGTATCATATTGAAAGGAGTTAATTCAATGGTTTTTAATATTTTTTAAAAAGTTTCTAGGTGTATTCGTCATGCCTAAGAAAAAGCAGGGCCTACGCCCTGCTCTAGGTGCTTTTTACAGGTAATTATGCTGCAGCAGCGTTTTCTAGGTGCAGTTGAGTATCAAGGGCGCTGGCAATTTGATTGATCGATTCAGAGCCGCGAAGTGTCAGAAGATGACGTCCTTTATAAAAGATTATAAAAGAGGGTGCCTTTTTAATAGTATAGGGGCGTATGACGTCGTCAAAGAGATGGATGTCAACTTCGATGAATTCAGCAGATTGGCTATATTTTGTAGCGAGTGCTTCAAACTGTGGAGCAATTTTTTTGCAGGGAGCACAGTTTTTCATAGAGCATTTGAGAACGACGAATTTATGGGCATTGATAGTATCTTGGAAAGCTGACATTGCTGGTTTTCCGCCGCGGACGAGGTCGCTGAAGCTTGTCACGCGTGTGGCCTCAAGAGATGAGTAGAGTAGGCCTAATAATGGGAGGATTGCGAGTTGTTTCAGGTACATAGGACTTTTTTCCTTTGCATCGTTGTGTAGTTTTTTCTTACGATCCACCAGTAGTATAGCTCAATTTGCTAACTCAACAAGTGGCCAGTTTCAGGATACATCGACTCTTGCAAATTTAGCATAGGATACGTAATCTTGTGGGTATCAAAGATCTGAAAGGAGCAGTATGGAACCGCGTGAAGTTATGTATGTCGATCAAATTGATCGCCGGTTTCCCTTTTTTTTAGCGGGAGATATAGGAGGTACCAATAGTAATTTTGGTATTTTCTCACTTGATCCTGAGCATCCTATTCTTGTTCTTTCGCTTCATTACAAAAGTCAGAATATTTCTGATTTTACGCAGTTCATGGGTGAACTCATCGGCTATGTAAAGGCATACTATGATATTACATTTGTCAGCGCCTGTCTTGGTGCAGCGGGGATTGTCTATCCTCATAGAGTCGCTGCACGGCCGACGAACTTGTCCCTTGAAATTAATGCCCATGCTATTGCGAAAGTG
>Ga0207145_1047_pt1 | contig 18460 bp, 20 predicted proteins | sample Alteio_BWMinHeat_35_FD_153578 | JGI IMG/M metagenome (GOLD analysis project Ga0207145, IMG submission 153578) | Enriched cells from forest soil in Barre Woods Harvard Forest LTER site, Petersham, Massachusetts, United States -... | ecosystem: Environmental > Terrestrial > Soil > Temperate forest >...
GAGCCCAAATCGGCTTGAGACATTCGGAAGCACGTTACCGCGCCTTGTCAGGAAATCTAAGCTACGGAATTTGCCGCTGCGACCTGGATGGTAAGTTTCTCGAAGTGAACCAGGCCATGGTGAACATGCTCGGCTATTCGTCAAAAGAGGAACTCATGGCGGTAAACCTTGCGGGTGAACTGATTCAAGATCTTAGGAAGCGGACCCAATTGCTGGGCCAGTCCGGCCAGCAAAGCTCAGTCGACCCTGTCGAAGTAGAATGGAAGCGGAAGGACGGCACATCCGTAAAGGTCAGGCTAAGCGGACAGGAAGTAACAGGTGAGCAGGGCGAGCTGGACGGCTACGAGGTCATCTCTGAAGATGTCACTAAACAGCGCCAGCTAGAGGACCATCTACGACAACAGGCGGCTCGCGACCCTCTGACCGGACTGGCCAACTTCCGCCATCTTGCGGAAGTGCTGGATAACGAAATCAAGCGTTCCGGGCGCACGGGGAGGGAGTTTGCCGTTTTGCTATTTGACCTGGACGGGTTGAAACTCATTAACGACCGTTACGGGCATATGGTGGGAAGCCGTGCGCTCTGCCGCGTGGCAGATGTTTTGAGCTTCTGCCGGGACATTGATACGGCGGCGCGCTATGGCGGCGATGAGTTCGCCGTCGTCTTACCTGAAACAGGCGCAGAGGCGGCCAACCAGGTTGCGGAACGTATCTGTAACAACGTTGCCAATAATGATATGGGACCAAAGTTGTCCGTCAGCATTGGCGTTGCAGTTTATCCCCATGACGGACAAAGAATTGAGACCCTCTTACGCGTGGCAGACGTGGCTATGTACGCGATGAAGGCCAGAAAACACAAGCCTCCTGACGGAAGCTAATGTGCTGCGGCAAACGGGTGCGAGCACAACTCCCAGCGTCGGTAGTCGTCGGTTGTTTTTTCTTTCTGGGAGCATGTTCGACTAGGACGAGATACCGCATCAATTACATGGAAGGTGAAGCCAATTTGCGAATATCGGCGAGGGGTATATTGCTGTTGACAACATATTCTAAGTGGCTTATATAAACTCTGTGTCTAAGTGCTGTAGGTCGTTGCTCACGCCAGCCAACTACAGACAAAACGCAGGTTGTTCATCCCGCCGGAACAATCCAAAAGGAGTCCCCCGTGCCAATGAGCGAACTGTTGGTCTGTGCTACGTGCTTCCGTGAAATCGCGCTTCCACCTAGCGACAGAGCCGCACGAATCTCGAATCCGCGATGCGCGTGCGGCTCAGAAACGAAGAAAGCCTATTCGAAGCCAGTCTTTCGGGAACTCTCCAAGGCCGAGGCCTTCCTCCACATCGGCCTTGGGCGGTCGAAAGCCCCGGCCCTGAAATGGGAGCTTTCCCAATGAGAAGGATATCTACCTCCCTTGAGATCATCCTATCCGCAACATTTTTGTTCCTTGGGCTTTATATGTTGTACGAAGGAAGCTCAAACAAATCGACGAATACTGCTGCAATCCTGATCGGTGGTGCGGTCTTCTTTACGCTGGGTGCGATGACTCTATTCTCCGCAGTCAGATCCATCCTTTGGCACCGGCGGATGATAAGACACGCACTGTCGAATCACGACCTCGACAGCGCTGCTCCTGGACACAATCGCGGCTGACGGGCAGTTGCGCATTGGCGTACTAGCCATCTGTCACAGAGACTTCCGTAACCGGATGACCGTTTCAGCAGTCATACCACTAACAGCATTACATCCCGAATGGCCACCCTACGCGGCTATTCGGATTACGAACAAAGGAAACGACAGGGAAACGGAAAAGACCTGGGCCGTCTCCCTATCTCCTTTTGCCCACCACTCTTGGTTGCGAGTTCATCTTGAAATCCCGCTCCCGCCTTTGTCATACTCCGATTCGAAATGTGCTCAATATTGCAAAACCTTGAGATGGCAGTCCGTTCTGGGGATGCGGAAAGACAGTACAGGTATTTCGTTAGGAGAACCTATCTGGATGGTAGGAATTGCGCGGAGGATGACGCTTTTCTGGCTTTTGCAGACCAAGCGGTTGCAGAGGCTGAGATGAGGGCAACTGAGGCTCGCTTCGCGCTATATGAGCATACGGTCCATTGCCGATTTTGCAGCATGGCTAATTCAAACTGATTAGTCTGGGTTTCTGAACGCCTTGGTCGCTGCTATAAACTTTGCAGCCGGCTCAAGTAGTTCCTAATTGGCTGTCGACCTACTTCGATTCCAATCTGGCGAAATCTTTTCTTGAGACACGAGATTATTCTGGCACGCACGACGATGTTGCACCTCTTGCACATGCCGTTGCTTCCGTAGGTTAGGCCACGGCCCCCGCACTTGAGACATCCGAAGTCGTCAAAGTAGTAGCGCATTTTCTGTAGTTGGCTGCTGGGAAGAAGCCGGCGAATTTCGAGGTAGGTCGGTTTTGGCAGGAACCATGGCTGTAAGAACAGTTCGTCGTAGGGCTGCATCGGGAAAACGTCTTCAGCGCCCTTTCGCTTTGTCATTTCCTGTTCCCTTCTGCTTTCAGCGGATTGTTAGCTCCTCGGGTGAAACTTCTTGTAGGCTTGTGAAATCGGCATGGAGGCTGTATTTGCGTAGCGATTCGTACTGGCTAGTGAGGTATGGCCCAGGAGTTCCTGAACATGGCGAATATCGGCTCCATGGTCTAGGAGATGCGTTGCAAACGAGTGCCGCAGAGTGTGGGACGTCACCTTGCCTAGCCCAGATCGACACGCGGCTTCGTTGAAGATTTCCGCAATGCAGGATCGCCCTAGCGGGTGCGGGTTTTTGCGAACGTGCCCTCGGTCCGGATTTGGAACCAGCTTCCTAAACTTTGCCCACGCACGGTCACAGCCCATTGAGGCTGGCCCGAGCGCTATACAGCGCTGCCTGGGTGTGCCCGATCCTTCGTTGTAATCCAGCCAGTATCCCGCCCAGCAAGACCCATTCCACGAGACGCAACCCTTCTGCACTGGATACTGACTCTCGAACAGGTAGCCCGTCTTACGGCTTTTGAGATGGTCTCGGAGCTTTCTTTTCGCAGCCATGCCAAAGAAGACTCTTCGATCCCCGCCCTTGCCACGGACTAGGATTGTGCCCTTGGCGAAATCGACGTGTTCTAGTCGGATGTTCACGAGTTCGCTAAGGCGGCAGCCCGTCGCGTAGAACAACTCCAATATTGCACGGTCTCGCGGATTCTTCGCAGAATCTATTAAGCGCCGGACGTTTGCTTCCGAGAGCGCTCGTAGTAGGCGTCGCCGTGCAGGGCGAGACCGTACGAGGCGGGGCGCGACTTCATCAACCACACCGCGAAGGCAAAGAAAATCAAAAAACGACCGCAGCGCCCACAAATAGCGATGAACTACGTCTCCCGAGAGGTCACGGTCCGAGGATTTGGTCAAGAACTGATGAATATCAAGAGGGCTAACATAAGAGAAGTTCCTTCGTCCCCAAAACCGGAAAAACTTCCCCGCAATGCGATTATAAACCTCCCTGGTCGTTCGAGAATACCGCTGGCACACCAGCCACTCGCTGAACCGACGGACGAGTTCCTCGTTGGCGAGCGACGTCAGACTCATGTCAGCCGCGACAAGTAAACCAGCCCATGAGCCGGGATATATCCCTGCAGATCGCGAAAGTCAATGGCTTGACCTATCGCACCGAACGGCGAATCGCTGGCGGCAAACGATAGCAACATCGATCGACGGATGCGTGCGAATCGTCATTCTGCTAGTCAAATCTAGGTTAGTCGCGTAGCCGGGCATGTCTTTTTTGTGCCGATCACTTCTCCGGCCGCCGCATTTACCAGGAGCAAGGCCCGTGGGGCGAAAGGTGTCCGGAAAACCTTACTGGCAGACTGCTGAAGGCCCCGTAGTCTTGAGATATGGCATAGGCCCGAATTCGCCCACGTATGATAGCAAACGACATATCGTCATTCATTACATAGTTGTGACGGTTATATTGCCTGTGTTAGCCTACGACAGCATTAGTATAGTATGTGATTAATAGATGATTCTTGATGTTCTGAAGGAAGAAGAATGACGAGGGAACTACGTTGCTGTCCGAGATATCCGTTCGTTGCCTCGGCTGAACTAATCGAAGTGGACTCGCAACAGCAAATCTCGGCGCGCGTTAGCGATATGGGGTTGCACGGGTGCTACTTCGACACGATCAGCCCGTTTCCCGAAGGCACTTTAATCCTTCTCAAGATCGTCAAGGGACTCGTTTTCTTTGAGGCTGAAGGACGTGTAGTGCATTCGCGGCCCCATCTGGGCATGGGGGTCGAGTTTGGAAATATTCATCCATACTTTCTTAAAGTGTTACGGGACTGGCTCTTAGAAGCAGAAGCCGCAGCTCACACGGGCCGTGCAGAGCTGTTGCGATAGGACTGAATGGAAGAGTTCTCCGTTTCCTCCGGATTGGCAACTCCTTCTTGTCATCCCATTTCAGAATCCGAAATGTTGCATCGCCCCGAGTAGGCGCAGTGCATTGCGGGAACGAAACCCTGCGGACGGTCGCGCCCGTCTGATGACCCTGACGGCAAAGAGGCAAAGGTTGCTCGCGCGCCATTCCAGTCTGGAGGAATACCCACACCGCTGTCCAGGCACTTCTGCGCGATGCCGATTCAGACCGCCTCCGGAACAATTTACGCACACTCTCCTGATTGCCCCGAGAGGTCGCGGTCATCTCACGTGTTCCGGTGTTCAGCGTCGCCAACGTCTGCTGGCGAGTTCTTGAATTGTGATATTCATGGTTCGCGCGTCAGAGATTTGATAGCAAATGTTCGGCTAACCCAAAAGCTATGCAGCTTCCACAGAGGAATAGGTCCTCTGAGGTCGACTTACCGAACATTGGTCGGTTCGTATGCGGGTAGCTCGATTCCTCTTACGGAATTACGCTCGCGTCAGGCCGAAGTATGCTTTTGCCCTGACGGAGCCGGGACGAGAGCACATCCGTTTGGCGTTGATTTCTTGCAATGGTCGACCAAGTTTCTGGGGAAATGCTCAGGAACACGCTTACGACTTGCGGGTCAAACAGCCTGCCCGCCTCGCGCTGAATCGTCTCGCGTCCTGCGTCGAAAGGGGAAGCACGTCGATAGGGCCGGTCCGACGTAATAGCATCGAAACTGTCAGCAACGGCGAAGATCCGCGCTCCCGGCAGAATCTCCTCAGCCTTGAGTCCGCATGGATAGCCACTGCCATCATGCCGCTCGTGATGCGTGAGAATGATCTCCGCCGCGTCTGCAAGAAAAGGGACACCGCTGACGAGCTCAAATCCGATCTGAACGTGCTGCTGCATGACGGTCCGCTCATCGGCGGTCAAAGGCCCCGGCTTAAGAAGAATGCCGTCGGGGACCCCGAGTTTCCCGATATCATGCAGATAGGCTCCCCTGGCGAGACTGGCGAGATGTTTGTCCGACCAGCTCATCGCTCGGGCCATCACGAGCGAGTAGCAGCAAACACGCTGCGAGTGGCCCGCGGTTTCGCTATCACGGAGATCGATCGCCGCGCCGAGCGCTTCTAAGGTGTGCTCATAGCTCTCCTCGATCTGTCGGAGGGCTGCTTGCAGCTGCGCAGTACGCTCCGCAACCATCTCTTCCAGACGCTGGCGATAGTTCTCGACTTGTTGTTCGAGGTGCCGCTTTTGCAGGGCTCGCTCAAGGCTCGCCACGACAACACTCTCCAGTAGAGGTTTGACGAGATAGTCGTCTGCACCTGATCGCATTGCTTGCACACCCACGTCCACATCGTCCACGCCGGTAGTGACCAAGAAGGCCAGATGAGGCTGCCGTCGGCGAACCTCGCCAAGAAGCTCCATGCCGTTCATGCCGGGCATCTGGAGGTCCGAGATAACCGCATTGAATCGCTCGCGCTGTAAGATTGCGAGCGCCTCTTCGCCATTGTTTGCCATTGCGCAATAGTAATCAGGTGGGCCTAGGATGATCGACAGTAGCTTGCAGGAAGCGGGTTCGTCGTCAACCACGAGCACGCGGGTGAGCGAGCGCCGACTTGGCACAACGTTGCTGACGTTGCTTTCGCTTGCTGGAGGAATATTCTGGTCTCGATTGGCCATTGCAAACCAGCTGCGTCGGGCCCCAGTACTTCCGAGAACCCCGTTTCCCGGCAGTGCTGTGCACAAATATGATTGCGCGACTACACAGCCAAATACAACGGCTATCGATTTAACTTTATACCTTTCTGTCAGATCTGAATGAATGAAATCCGGGAAGAGGCAGAGTCCGCGCGCGAGTGCCTGACGCCAATACCCACTTTCGGCATAAATTGTGTCGAGTAACCACGCTTAAACTGGGCTTCGTTCAGTACAATAAAGACCGCGAGATTCACGTCGATCCTTCCCTGCTGAGTATTGTCCTGGACGACTAACTCAGCGTTTCCACCAGATCGATTTACCAATAAAGATGAATGGTGCGAGTAGATCTTTATTGGCTTAACCCGCCGATTTTGGCCGCTGCGGTTTCCATGAAGCCCAGCATGGCCTGCTTCAATTGTGAATCCACTTCGTCGGCGATGGTCATCACGTCGAGCAACACGGTGCCGAAGTCGACTCGGCCCAGATTGTTTTGCAAGGTATTGAAGATGCTGACCTGAAGGATCCGCGACTCTTCTACGACCATGGGGACAGTGTAGCCTTGCTTGCGACGGAGGACTCCATGTTCGCGCGCGGCGCTGGAAACAGGAGATTTGGCATCGGGTGGGAGACGCAGACGGCGGACGAGGTCGGTGAGGAGAAGAGGAAGATGGCCAGTTCGGTCTTGGTACGTGAGCGAGAGTGCTGTTAGTTCCTCAGTGTGGTCGACGCGGGACATCCAACTCTGAATAGTCGTATGCATATCACGTTCGAGGATCGCGGCGACGCGCTCTTTGTGAACGACAGGATTAGCCGAAGGATTTAAGAGTTTGTTTTGGATGATCGCAGTGATTTCAGCGAAGCCAATCGGTTTCACCAGAACCTGATCGGCCTGGAGTAGTATGGCGGTCATGGCGGCCTGAAGCACAGGGTAGTTGCTGAGCACAAGAGTTACGGCGTTGGGCTGTGCGTGGCGCATCGCGTTGACGACGGTAAACCCATCGCTGGCTTCGGGCATGTACAAATCGGCCAGCAGGACATCAAACTTTTCCGTGGAAATAAATTTTAGGGCTTCACTAACGGAGCCGGCGGGCGCCACGTAAAAACCGTGGCTTTCCAAGCCTTCCTGAAACGCAATGCGAACGTCAGCATTGTCTTCCGCCAGCAAAATTCGATTTGTCTTCATCGAGGTTTGGACCTTCCAGTGAGAGGGAGCAACAATCCTATGAAATGTTTCTCTTTTGAATTTCAATACTTCGCAAACAGAAAGTTACCGGACAGAACGTACTACCAAAGAGCCTCTGCGGCACGATCCATCGTTTCTCAATGCTGGCAGTTGACTATTGTTTGGCAGGCTCGCAGTTCAAACAGTTTCTTCGCCCCATGACGCGATCTTGTGTTTCCTGCGCATGTAGTATCGGTAGATTCCTTTCACCAAGCGGTTGCCGGGACGGCGTTCGCCTTCGACGGGTGGCCGTACGGGACGTTGAGCCGTGAGCAAAAGCAATTCACCAAGGTGGCGGACGAACGGCAGGGCTGCCGCGAGCAGCAAGATGGGACCAGCAAAACTCGGGGAAAGTTTCGCCGCCAGCGGAATACGAGGTCGAATCGGGCGGACGCGAGTGTTTGAGAAATAAGGCGCCGATTCCAGACAGAGCGACTTCGTGGTCAAATGCTCGATGAGGATGCCGTTCATGGAGTAGCGTCGCACTTGTGGCAGACCCAAGAGGCGGCGATTCAAGTCGTCATGTTCAAAACTGCCGACGTAACGTCCGTCATTCTTCAAGGATTGAGCGATCGTGTGAAACATATTCATGCGTTCGTCGCGAGAATCGAGCGGAGTCAAAGTGAGGGCACGATCAAAAGCGCGGCTGGCGAGATGCAGTTGATTGATGTCCGCTTGGACGCGTCCGACCTTGGCGCCGGGAGGTAGTCTCAGAGCAAGGAGCCGAAGAGCATTGATCGAAAAGTCCACCGCGAGGATCCTGGCACCTGTTTTTGAGATGAGCGAAGTGAAGCGCCCATCGCCGCAGGCAAGCTCCAAAACTAAATGGGAGGGCGAAGGATGCAACGCCTCCAAGTGCGCGGGCACTTCCAGTCTGTCGGAAAGCGCCGAGCGCCAGCCTTCAGCCGGAGGCACGAAAGGCTTGGGGTTTGAACAATCGTAGTCGATCGTGTTGCGAATTCCCATTTCATGCCTAACTTCCCGACTAAGTTGAAGTGGCAACATTCGCGCGATTCCATCTTCGATGCGAAATCCAGCTTTGCAAACCGTGCAGCGCAAAACGGCGTTCAGAATTCCTCTGGAGTCGCCTCGTGGTTCCTCCGTAACGGTCAGCTCACCATCGTCCACGTTGCACCGAAGCAAAAAGACCATATCTCTGGGGAAATAATGAGTCGTCAAAGATGAACTACTGAAGGGTGTGAGAAGCTTCTGGTAAGTCTGAGCGTGGATCATGAGTTTTCCTTTGCCGGCGACTTATTAATTCCTATTCATCGCCGGAGAGTACTTACCTGACGTAGAATTCCAATTGGCCGTCCTTTCAATAGCTGACTTCCGAGTCCGAAGTGGTTGCCGCAGACGGTCAACGCGGGTACTGGCAGCCGATGAAACCTTATGGACATTGATAATGCTCGGCGACTACTGAGAACCATCCCCGAAAATGCTCGGGTCGTGGACGTCGGTGGCGGCGCGGCACCGTTTCCGCGAGCGGACTTCGTGATTGATGCGATGCCGTTCGAGAAACTCGGTGCCGGCAGCGATGGAAACATCCACCAGAAGCTCGGAACAGAGCCGCGATATTCTGAAGAGCGATGGATCCAGATAGACCTATGCGACCGGCGCCCCTGGCCTATTGCCGACAAGTCGTTTGATTTTGCAATCTGCTCGCACCTGCTGGAAGACATTCGCGACCCAATATGGGTTTGCTCGGAACTGCGGCGGATCGCCAAGTCCGGCTATGTTGAGTCGCCTTCTCGAGTGGTCGAGCAATCGAAAGGCGTGGAAAATCCGCGCCACGCGGGCTACTACCACCACCGATGGCTCATCACCCGAAGCCAGAAGGGACTCGAGTTCCGGCACAAGCCTCACGTCTTACATTCCGTGAAGGATGCCGTCGTCGCCCATTTGACGCCGGGCCGACGGATCAGCTCCGAACACGCCATCGTAACCTTGGATTGGGCGGATGACTTCGAAGCCGTGGAGGTACTTGAGTTTGACGAGAGAAAAGTGATCGACGAGTTGTGCGTATTCGCCGCGAAAGCCCGGCGGTTGCCAAATCTGACGGTGAAAATACCTGCCCCGATGCTGCAATCCATTAAGCGTCGAATCTTCTACTACCGGCTTTGGCTCGGACAAGCGGGATAGCGTTGGGAAGAGCCATGAACCTGGAAACGGTCAGCGTCGTCATTCCCTACTATCGCGCGAGCCTGACGATCGCCCGGGCAGTGGAGAGCGCATTGGAACAGACGGTTCGACCGCTTGAAATCCTCATTGTTGACGACGGATGTCCAGAAGATGCGGAGGCGGCAACCAGACGGTTTGGTTCTTCTGTGAAGCTGATCCGAAAACCCAACGGCGGTACTGCGAGTGCTCGGAATCTGGGGATTGAGCATGTACAGGGTGAGTGGATAGCTTTTCTTGACGCTGACGATTACTGGGAGCGATCCAAACTCGAGTGCCAGCTTGCCTTTTCAGAAGGGGTGGGAATTGTAGGCGGCGCGTGGTTTACGGAAGCCCCTGGCGAGCCTCGACGCGCCGTGAAGATCCCGGATCCTGATTTGTTCGGCAGAGCGTTCAAGCCCCGTAAATCAGAAGCGTTCCAGGTGGCCATGAATATGTGGACAAGCGTTCTGCTGGTCCGACGGGAAGCCTTGGGCGATCTACGATTCGTTTCCGGGCTGGAACCTGCGGAGGACCGTGATCTTTGGATCAGGCTTGCTGCAACAACGGCCGTATACCTCTTGCGTGAGCCACTCGCCACCTACGCGCAATTGCCGGATTCCCTTTCCAACAGCGACTCCGACCGAGACGGCGCGAGTATGCTCAAGGTCATACATCGCCACGCTGGGCTGCTCGGAGCGAAGGGAGTTCGTGAACAAGAAGCGATCATCTACCGTCGTTGGGCTGGCAGTCACCTTGCGCGAGGAAAACCGCGGTCTGCGATAAGCCCGGCAGCGCGGAGGTTAGCGATACAGCCCGCATCTCCGCAGGCGTGGTGGATCATGATCAAATCGCTGGCAAGATCCATACTGACGTAGTTCCCAGCCGCGTCATTCGGTCCATCGCGAAGGCGTTTTCTTACTTCAACATCAACTCAACAACCTTGAGCGATCTTGTCAACGGACGAGGCATCCATCTCGTCACAACGTGGCATCGACGTCCTTGACGTGCGCTCACGCTTTCGGCGGAGAACCTTGTCTTATCGAGGGTTGGACGAGCCGTGACCGCGGTCAGGTTTGGCAGTGGTGCCAGCGTTGCGTGCCGAGTGGTTCTCCAACTGGCGCCTCTTGTTCGCCAAGGTCAATTCGAAGAGGGAATGGTATTGATGCCAGGTATTTCGGATGTCAAACTTTTGCGCCCAACGAGAGGCTGCTTTTCCAAAGGCAGGAAGATCAACGCGATTAGCCGCACGGAGGATTTCTGTGGCTAGGGACTCCGGTTGACCAGGAGGGCAGTACCCCGCAACGACGCTCTCAGGTGCCAGCTCTGTCAAGCCGGGCAGCCGGGTCGAAACGACTGGGAGACCGGCCGCCAGGGCTTCCATCAAAGAGATTGGCAGGCCTTCCGAAATGGAAGAAAGGACGAAGAGATCGAGAGTGGACAGAAAACCGGAAACATCGAGACTGGCGCCATGGAGGAAGACACGATTTGTAATCCCGAGAGATGCTGCGGTTTCCGAGAGTGCCATCCGGCCTGGGCCGTCGCCGACGATGTGCAGTTCGGCTAAGGGCATTGCCGCACTGACGATGGCAAAGGACCGAATCAGGGTCACGTGGTCTTTGGCAGGCACGAGACGTCCAACAGCGCCAATGCGAAACGTGGGCCGATCCGTGGAAGGACGGGCGGGGTGGGATGTGAATTTATCGAGGTCGATGCCATTGTAGATGACCGAGGTGTGGCGAGTGGAGAGCCGATCTTTCGCAACATAAAATTCGCGAACTGCTTCCGAGATGAAGACAATGGCATCCGTCCAGCGAACGGCCTGTCGCCAGATGCGTTCGCAGTGGGGGTCCCAGTTGTTATTACCGCCGTGACGAGTGTTAACGACGATGGGAACGCGGGCGAAGAAAGCGGCCGCAAGAGCGTAATGAAGCACAAGCGCGTTGTGAACGTGAAGCACGTCTGGACGATCCACCCGTATCTTCAAAACCAGGTCGCGGATCAAGCGCGGAGAAAAACCCTTGGTTTTTCCAAACGAATGCACCGGAACGTTTGCGACCTCGGCTTCGGGTGCAAATTGGCCCGAATGGCTTGTGCAATAGATAGAAGGCTCGTGGCCTTCGGCTATCTGCTGACGCGCCAGGTCAACAGCGATGCGCTCCATTCCGCCTAGTTCGAGACTCGGGAGGATTTGGATAATCTTCATTAGAATGAGCAAGCGAAAGCAAGGCCAGCGGTTGGAGCCTAATACGGTGAATCGCCTTCCGTGTAATACCAACTGTCTGCGACAGCGGCTGCCGTGGACGAATGCGGCTCGTAAGTGAAGAGAGTCTTACAGGGCTCGTGGTGATTCTTATTATTGTGCTTGCCAGGCGACACAGCCGACCGCCGGTAGAAACCATGGCGGAGGAGATTGGCGGCAAGAGTGCCGTCGGAGCAGCTGAGCGACAGAGCGGAGAGTCCACATCCCCAAGCGATGGCTGTCCAAGATGACAGCAGGCAATCGAGATCTTCGGGGCCGCCTGATGCAAGGAAGTCGGCGCAAACCGCAGAATGGTCTTCCACGTAGTAGATCAAGTAGCCCAATAGTCTCGACTTATCCTCTGTGAGAAGGCCCAAGATCTTGTACTGGCGCAGTGGGCATTCTTGATATCGCCACTTCAGAAAGCGCCGGTCGCGAATAGTTACGGCCCATTGTTCGGACGCGATCTGATTCCAGAGTTCATCAAATCGTTCGTCGAAAGAGGGCAATACTTGAGTGAGCCTTCTGCTCCGCTGCCTTCCGAACATTTGTATGGCGGCGAACCCCTGGTCGGCTATCCTCCCGATAAATGGAACGATAGCCCTCAACTTTCCGGACTTCTCCAGGTATTGCGAAATCCGCAGGACCTTTGCGTAACGATGTACACGACAGAATTCATGGTACCCAACATATTTCATGACCGCGGAGCCAGCAGAATTCGGCACACCGTAAACAACTTGAACGCCACCATGCGCAGAGGTGAGCAACGCGCGTTGAAGCAGGAGGGCAGGCTGAAGAAAGCGGTGTTCCTTGTTCACAGCCAGGTCGCATGCCACTCCACCGGTGGCCACCGTGTCATTAAGCTTAAGGGGACGCATACCTAGAGAGGTAGTACCTACGGGCTCGCCGTTCGATTCCAGGATCCAACTTTGACCTAGCCCGAACGGGTTATTTAGGAAATGCCAGTCATACTTATCCTCGAGATGGACGGTGTCAGCGAGGTTCTGCTGCCACAAGTCGAGAATGACTTACTTGTCTTTCACGAGATCAGCGGGGACTACTGAGTATTCAGACATGATGGATATTCGGTTCGCTTATGGCAGGCGAACAGGCGCGCCGCGAAGTTTGAAAAGCTCCGCTGGCCTGGCGCACTGAAGAATCTGTGCTTGAAGCTGGCGAGAATTTCGCGCCGCGTCGAACATCTGTTCGACGCGCAATCTGGCGCGCAGGCCGAATTCCCGGCGAAGCGCTTCATTCTCAAGAAGGGTTAACACGGATTCGGCTATCGCGTTGGTATCGCCAGGGGGAACCACGAACCCGGTGACGCCATTCACAACGGCATCCGGCATACCACCGTTCTCCGAGACGACCGCAGGAATTCCGACAGCCATTGCCTCGAGGCAGGTGCGCGCAAGGCCTTCCGTAAATGTAGTGGGGCAATGGACGAAGATATCGACGCAGTTCATGATGGAGGGAATGTCGTCCCGCCAACCTGTGAAGATCACGCGTTCGTCCAAATCAAGGGAGTGCACTAGGCGAATGAGTTCGCGGGTCAATGCGCCGCCATCTGGGCCTTCGCCACCGACGAGCAGGAAAACGACGTTTGGGTGAAACCGGCTGACCGTGGCTGCCATTTCGATAAACTCCGGCAGGCCCTTGCCGATTTCGAGTCGTGTGATCGCGGCGACTATCTTCCCGCCGTCCGATATTCCCAAGGACGCGCGCATAGACCTACTGGGCGGCAGCGATAAGAACCTCTGCAAGTCCAGCCCTTCGTAAATATTGATGACCATCTTTGTGCCCGGGGTATTTCGTTGATCGGTCTCGGTGGCTTTCGAAATGCTCACAAAAAGGTCGACACAAGGATTCAAAAACCATTTGAGCTTTCTGGCTTCGCCGATCCCGCCGGCTTTGCGACAGATGCAGGGCTTGCCAGCCAGTTTGGCAGCGACGACACCGGGGACGTGAAAGTGAACGTCCTGATTCAGCACGACAACATCGATCGACTCGCGTTTGATAAATCTCCACAGCCGCCATGTAAGCGGCAATTGAACGCGGAAGAGCCGAAAGACAATTGTGGCGGCAGTTCTCAGTTTGCGCAGTCGTTTCAGACTTCTGTCAAACAGCGCTGAAAATCGGGCGGATTTCTTCTGCGCTATAGACTGCTTGCGATTGAAAAAGACGACTGAATAGCCCAGGCGTTGGATCTCCTCAACGGTTTTGCTTGGATTGTGAGAATAGAATCCAACGATAACGTCCGCCGTCGAGTGGTCCACATGAAGCAGTAAGTCTCGGACGAAATTTACCGAGCCGCCGGGTCCTGAGCCGCTCTCGAGGAGGAGAACGCGAACAGGATGTGCAGCGCGCGATTCAGACTCGGGAGTCATCTGGGATCTCCGGTATCTCTTCACATAGGATAGGCATACGATGGAGGTAGCGCGTCGCATTGCGGGTAGCGTCGATAACACGATAGACGCGGGCGACCTGTTCGGCGGTCAGTTCGATGACGGGCGCGACTTCTTCCGGTTGGAGGCCGTGGTTCTTGGCATACAGACAAAGATCCATGCGGTCGTAGGGTAGGGGGAAATAAAACTCCTCTTGCGATTGGTCCAACGGATAGGTGTCGGTTGTCGGAGGACGCTTCCGGATCTCATTTGGTATGCCGAGGTAGGCAGCCAACTGATAGACCTGAGTTTTGTAAAGGTGCGCGATCGGCTTCAGATCGGCCGCTCCGTCGCCATTCTTGACAAAAAAACCTTGGTCGTACTCCAGGCGATTCGGAGTACCTGCGACGGCAAAGTTGAAGAGGTCGGCGTAATAATACTCCATCATCTTGCGCGTGCGCTGTTTGAAATTGGTGGCCGCTATTACACCGAGATAAGGCTCCAAGGTGAGTCTGGCCTTGGTGCGCTCACCCATGGGCGATTCGACGACGACAGAAAAAATCGGATATGCGCTGGTGTTCAACTGGTCGGGCAGAACGATTTTGCATTTATAGCCCTCCGTGTATTCCGGTATGACTTTGCGAATGGCCTCGTCGCGGCGCTGGTAACAGCCGGCCGCGGTAAGAATGCCGCCAATGTTTTCCACGTATGTTCGGAGCCCGAGCGATTGCGCGAGCAGATTTGCAAAGTGAAGGCTGTCCGGGGACGAATCGTCCTCGGGCAACATAAGACCGAGAACGCGAGCAGTTCCAAGCGCCCTAAAACAGAGAGCCGCAACGACGCTGCTGTCGATTCCGCCCGAAATGGCAACGATTACACCTCTGCGGTTCAATTGTTGAAGAACGATCTCGCGGATCTTGCTCTCAATGCTGGCCGAGACAGCGGCGGCATCGATCTTTAGCACGTCGGCCAAACATACGCTGCTAGCACTCGTCATCGTTGCTTCTCAGGCGGGGCGAGCGGGGCGGACAAGTGGCACAGCGCCAGTTCGCTATTGCCGATCAAGAACGATTCGACCTGCATCACAAGCTCCCGTTAAATTTGGTGGAAGGCGGCTTTCCACGAACCTCGCCAAACCATTGACAGAATCCAAGTTGTCCGGAATCAGGTCCTGGTCGAGCAACTTGATGCGATAGCGATTTTCCAGGAATGCCACGAGTTCCATAACGCCGGTGGAATCGATGATGCCGCGATCGATGAAGGAGTCGTCATCGGCGAAGCCCTTGTAGGGCTTGCCAAACATGAAGCTGTCGGTTACGAATGCCCGCAACTCGTCGTTAAGCGTCATGGGGTGCCGTCCGACATTCAAAGTGATTGATGAAGTGATGAATCAAAAGTTGGGTGGACATGATGCCGACAAGTCCCATGTTGTCCTTTGTACCGATGGCGGCGCCCTTGCGGAACTTGTTAACGAGCATCGTCACTGCCGGCGCATCGAAAATGCCGTCGCGGCGTATTTGTTCGAGAGAGAGCAGATCGTCCATGTATGCGCGCGCGGCTGGCTCTAAAAAACTGCAGGCTTCGGGCGCTCGGTAGGGTTGCTTATGACGATTTGCAATCGAAGGTGGAATCAGTCCCTTCGCGCAGCGTTTCAAGAGGTACTTTTCGTTCAGCACTTTCATTTTCAGAGAGCCGGGAAGTTTGCTGGCGAATTCGACCACCCGATGGTCTAGGAAGGGGAAACGACTTTCTACGGAGTGGGCCATGGCCATGCGGTCACCTTGAGAAGACAGGATGTAACCTGGAAGCAGGTACTTCGTTTCGAGGTATTGGGATTGCGAGAAGCTGTTCCACGATGGGTAAGACTTTGGTAGCCCCTTCCGGAGCTTGCAATAAGTGCCGTTTGCGGAAATGTGTGCGCGGACTTCATTGGAAAAGAACGTTTTAAGCTTTGCGGTCAATTGCCACCGCGGAATGTGCGAGAAGAATGGCTGCAGTTTGGGGTCGACGTTGATTTGGAAGAACGCTTTGCGGTACGCGTCGGGCTGGTTTTGTATGTTCTGCAAGTAGGGATAGAGCCGGCGAAGAAGAAGCGGGCGCACCTTGGAATCAGGCTGCGATTCCCAGAAGCGGCGGATCTTGGCTTCTTTGAAGATGTCGTAACCGCCCAGCATTTCGTCGGCGCCTTCTCCAGTCACGACGACTTTGAAGCCACTGTTTCGGACGAGTCGGGAGAGAAGATAAAGGGGAGCTGGAGCCGTCCGCAAGACTGGTTTCTCGGTATGCCAGATCACTTCTGGAAACACTTCGGCGATTTGATTCTTAGTACAGCGCAAGTCTTGGTGTTCAGTGTTAAGAAAGTGGACCGCTTCGTTTTGGAACCCACTCTCATTGAATTCGGCATCGTCGAAAGAAATAGAGAAGGTTCGAAGCTTGGCGTTAGTCACTTTCTTGACCAACGCTGTGGTCATTGTGGAGTCTAGCCCGCCGCTGAGGTAGGAACCGACGGGGACATCGGAGCGCAGGCGGATCTTCGTTGCGTCAGTGAGGAGATCCAGGAGTTGATCTGCGTAGGAAGCTTCATGGCATGGATCGGCAACCTCTGGCGACCGGTTGAATTGGAGATCCCAATATGGCCATGTCGCGATGCCGCCGGCATCCACGGTCATCGAATGGCCGGGAGGAAGTTCGTGAACATTTCGAAAAAGTGTGGTTGGAGGAATCGTGCACCAGTAGGTGAACAATTCATCCAGACCTGTCAAATCGATTTCTCTGCTGACCGCTGGATTCGCGAAGATTGCTTTGATCTCGGAACCGAAGAAAAAAGTCTTGCCAGTTTGCGTATAGAAGAGAGGTCTTACTCCTAGACGGTCGCGGGACAGGAATAGACGGCGGCGTTGGTTATCCCAGATGGCGAAGGCCCATTGGCCGTTGAGGTATTGAACGCAATCCTCTCCTTTTTCTTCATAGAGGTGAAGTATGACCTCGGTATCGGATCGTGTGGCAAAGGTATGTCCGCTGGCGAGGAGCTCTTCTTTGAGTTCGAGGTAATTGAAGATTTCGCCGTTAAAAGTGATCCAGATTGAAGAGTCCTCACTGCACATCGGCTGATGACCGCTCGCGAGGTCGATGATGCTGAGACGGGCGTGCGCCAGACCTGCGCCGTTCCGGGAATAAATCCCCGTATCGTCCGGCCCACGATGTCCCAGCATCCGGATCATCCCCCGAAGTGACCCGGGAGCGACCGGCGCGCCATCAAGATTGAATAGACCTGCGATACCGCACATGCCGTTTAACTCCCTGATCTCGGGAACGACCTCGGTTCCGGGATATCCGGTACAGAGGCCCGGTGTGGAGAGCCGCTCCCCTCACGGGTTAGGGATGGCTATGATTCTCTTGGGAACCGTGGTGGGCCTAGGGGGGCCTGTCCATCGAGTGGCTGAGCGCCATTTTGCGCAAGCCCAGCATTTGTATAAGTTTGCCCCTGTTTAAACAGCCATTTGGCCAGTTCTGCTAGGTGTCCGCTCGCCTGTTCCTAACCCCATCCTTCGGGCACTCTGAAGATTCTTGGTCAAGTTGGACACGTGGTCAGGTCACGTTGGACATCGGAGGACAGCATTTGGGCAGTTGCCTTTTTTGGGACTGTAGGTCAGCTGTAAAGGACATCTGGCTCCTGTAAAAACTGTAGGTAGAAGCACGCGTCACAATTTGACACGGGGCTTATGTAAAAGCCGGAGCCAAATGTTAAGGGCCATTCATTCGCAACTGACTAAACAGACTCAACAGATTAGATTCCTTTTATTCTTCGTTTTATGGGGAGCGCTCATCCTTGCAGGATGCGCGGGTTTGGCGAATTCGAGTGGCAATGCCAAAAGGAATGTTGGGGCAGGAGCTCCGTCCATTACCACGCAACCGGTCAGCGCGGACGTCACAGTTGGGCAAACGGCGACATTCTCCGTAGCAACGACAGGCACGGCACCCTTCAATTACCAGTGGCAAAAGAACAACACAGCGATCAGTGGCGGGACTTCTTCTACCTACACGACTCCACCCACTACGGCTTCCGACAGCAGAGCGCTGTTCAGGGTAGTCGTTAGCAACAGTGCGGGCACCACCACCAGCAACAGCGCCACGCTGAACGTTTCCAGCGCCTCTGGCGTAGCAGTACAAGTAACCCCAAACAGCGCAACAGTGTCAGTAGGCAGTAGTCAACAGTTTGTAGCAACGGTGACTGGCGCTTCGAATATTGCCGTTACTTGGGCGCTGAGTGGCCCAGGTTGCAGCGGTGCAGGCTGTGGTACCATTTCGACGGGCGGACTTTACACGCCACCGGCGAGTGTACCTTCCCCAGCGACACTA
>Ga0207145_1048_pt1 | contig 18039 bp, 21 predicted proteins | sample Alteio_BWMinHeat_35_FD_153578 | JGI IMG/M metagenome (GOLD analysis project Ga0207145, IMG submission 153578) | Enriched cells from forest soil in Barre Woods Harvard Forest LTER site, Petersham, Massachusetts, United States -... | ecosystem: Environmental > Terrestrial > Soil > Temperate forest >...
ATTCCGCCTGCGCCGTCGTTTCAAACGGTATGCGCGGAAGCTCGCACCGCCAACGAAGTTTCGTCGGCGCCAGCTCCACAGCCGTCGCACTGGGTTTTAGTGTCATGGAACTCATCCGAGCCGGGTTACTCTAGCACACCCATGCGACGCCGAGTGTAGTTTAGCCGTCAGCGTTTCCCAACGTGAAAGCCGTTCGCCAACAATGGCCAATTTGTACGCAGTCGCATAGGATGTGGTCAGATTCTAACTGGACCGGGCACCATGAAGAGACGGAGTCAGCAAATGGCAAAGCCAAAAGCAGTTCCCGCGGGAAATCCGAAAAAGCAACTCGCTCTTTTCCTTGAAAAATACAATTCCCCCATCGCCTCACTCGCCCAGCAGGCCCTCACCAAACTGCGCAAGCGCCTCATCGGCTCCCTCGAAATGGTCTACGACAATTACAATGCCCTTGTGATCGGTTTCGTTCCCAACGAGCGTCCCTCCGATGCCATCTTCTCGATCGTCCTCTATCCCGAACACGTCAGCCTTTGCTTTCTGCAGGGCGCAGGCATTCCCGATCCTAACGGTCGATTGCTTGGAAGCGGCAATGTCGCTCGCCATGTAAGGCTCGAAAGCGCTGCCACCCTGGACGATCCGGAAATTGTTTCCCTTATGAACGCCGCGCTTCACCGAGCGAAGGTTCCTCTCGACCCGAAGCAGCCCCGCCGCCTCATTATCAAATCCATTTCTGCCAAACAACGTCCACGCCGTCCCTCGAAGTATCTCGATTAGCTTTGTCCCTGCTACCCCTATTTTCTTGCGAATTGACGCGCCGCCTCTCAAGCGCTCTTCGCCGCTAATCCATCCCTATGCTCCATATACACGCGGAAGACGCCCATCGCGGCGGCTACGATCGTTGGTCCAACGACCAACCCGAGCAACCCAAACGTCTCCAAACCACCCAGCACACCGATAAACAGCAGCAATTCATTGAGCCGCGTACGATTTCTTAGCAGTAGCGGGCGCACGATATTGTCTGCAACAGTCGACACTCCTCCGCAAATCGCCACCACCAGCAGGGCCTTTCCCCAATGACCGTTGAACCCAAGCCAGAGCGCGGCAGGGCCCCAGAGCAACGCGGAACCCACTATGGGCACCAACGAAAAAAAAGCGATCAGCACGCCCCAGAAGAGCGGCGCCGAGATTCCCACCAGCAAAAATGACACGCCCCCCAATACTCCCTGTATCACTGCAAGGAGCAATCCGACGGCAACGCTGGCAAAAATCAACTCCTTCGACTCCTCCAACATGTCTGCCTGGATCTCATCATCGAACGGCAAGAGGTGACGCGCACCACGTACAATCGCTTCAGCGTCGCGGAACATAAAGAACAACGCAAAAATCAAAATAAACAAATCCACAAAGAAAGTGACCAGGTTCCTGAGCAATCCCGCGAACACCGCTCCAAGATACGCTGCAGTCTTTTCAGCTGCCTGCTGCAAGGGATCCGAGAGGTCCATCGCTTGCATGGATTGCGGAAGCCTCAGGCGCACCCATTCCTCGGCTCTGAGGACCAGTCCTTCGCTGGGGCCCTGGCCATGAACGGCTAGCGCACTTTGCAGATGGGCTGTCGCCTCAAGCGCCTGGCGAGCGGTGAAGAGCAGCACGACAAGCGCTGGCACAATCAACAAAAACGTAACCGCCAGAGTGCTGATCATCGCGGCAGCTGTGGGCTTCATTCTCTTCAAGACTTTTTCGTGCAATGGGTAAAAGAAGATTGCCAGAACCGCCGACCAGGCCAGGGGCACCAGAAACGGCCCGACAATCAGAAACACGGCATAGCCCAAAAGCAGAATCGCCCCGTAAGAAAGTACGGTGGTTAACTGGCTACTTGTTGTAGTGTTCGAAGGCGTGACGGCTTTCATGCGCGGTATATAATCTCTCAGACTCTTCTGAACCAGGTCTCTTTCGGCTGGTTGAGCAAACCAACTATGGCGTCGAACCCCAACCCGCTATCTTCCTATCAAATTCGACTCCTTGCTGTACTTGCTTTGATCAATTTTGTCAACTTCGCCGACCGCCAAGTGGTCGTTCCGCTTCTTCCTCTTCTCCGTCTACAGATGAATGTAACCGACGCGCAGCTCGGTTCCTTGCAAACATGGCTTCTTGTTGTTCTGGCCATGGCCAGCATCCCCTGCGGTTTTTTAGCCGACCGCTGGAGTCGCACGCGAATCATCACCATTGGCGTGGTTTTCTGGAGCTTAGCCACGATCGCTTGTGGCTTCGCCACTTCGTTCCTGCTTTTGCTCGTGGCACGCGCGTTGATCGGAGTGGGCGAAGCCGCTTACGCGCCGGCCGCCCAGTCCATGATTTCAGATTCCTTTCCGTATCAACGCCGCGCGATGGCGCAATCTATTTTCGCCTCGGGCATGCTCCTCGGTGGCGCTGCGGGCCAGGCCTTTGGCGGCATTATGGGTGAAGTGCACGGCTGGAAATACACATTCATCCTGGTAGGCCTCGTTTGTGTGATACCAGCGCTCTTCGTCATGAAGCTGCCCGAGCCTCCGCGCAGACCCCGTTCCGAAGTGGTCCCCATCATAAGTTTGCTTGCGGTGCCCGCTTATCTGGCGATGATTGTTGCCGGAACTTGCATCACTTTTGCAAGCGTTTCGCTCCTCACCTGGGGGACGGACTTTGCCGTCAACTACAAGGAATTCAGCTTGCGTGAAGCATCGCTCTCGATCGCAGTGGTCGCTTTGCTCTCGCTTTTGTTAGGAGTTCTTACGGGAGGATTCCTTGCCGACCGTCTCCAACGGAAGTATCCCTATGGCCGGATCATCGTGATCGCCGCCGCTTTTTTATTTGCTGCTCCTTTCGTGCTCCTTGCCATTCAATCCGACGAAAAGTGGGTCTTCCTCACCGCCTTGTTCATCGGCGGGTTCTTCATGTCCTGGTATCACGGCCCTGTCACTGCCGTGCTGCATGATTTAACGCCTCAGCGCGCCCACGCCACCTCCATCGGCGTCTACATGTTCGTCACTCAATTGTTGGGAGCTCTCGGACCGCAACTCGTGGGAAAAATTTCTGACGCCAGCGACCTTCAGCTCGGCCTTCAGGTAGCGGTCGCCGTGATGGTCTTCGGCTCGCTACTGATGTTTCTCGTGATTTATTTCGTTCGCCGCGATGGCCTGCATCACCCTAGCCTGGCGTCGTTCCGCGTCGAACCCGGGGATTAGCTGCAGTCTCACACTACGCGGGGCGTGATTGTGGGCAATCCATTGCCGAAACAGAAAGCTACTTAATTCCGACGAACGCGATCAGCCTAAGGACGTCTGCTTCCGGCACGTCATACAAAGGCCGCTCATCTTCTTCTTCCAGGCGTTCCCTCAAATACTCCGCGGAAACAAAGCTCGCTTCCCGGTCCGTCAAGTCCCGCCCGGTCTTTTCTCGAAATTTCACAAATGCCGTATGCGCCAGTCCCACAACGTACGCACCGCCCTCCACAAAAAACTTTGTGTCGATCGTATCGCTATGGCGTGTCGCTACGCCGTTCCACATATGCGAAAACCTGCACGGATAGACCTTGCCGCTCAACTTCGATGTCACTTCAAACGCCCCGACAAACTGGCTCATCGCCCCAGCATTTGCCAATACCGGCCGTGTCGTCACAGGTCTCCTCTTCCTCTGTACGTCTTTACTTCCTTGCTTCTTCTTCAGTCAGCGGCTTACAGCCGCCGCCGTCTCCGCATGCGAATAGCTTTGTATGGCCGCGGCGACGCCCGCTCCCGCCGGCGCGCGGTAGCCCTGATCTTGTAGCACCTTCTCCAGTGCCGAAAGAAAGAGCAATACGAACGGCTTCTGGCTGCAATATCCCATCAATCCCACGCGCCAGATTTTCCCCTTCACCGGCCCAAACCCGCCGGCAATTTCAATGTTGAATTCATCGAGCAACTGATTCCGTACCTTCACATCATCGATCCCGTTGGGGATCATGACGGCGGTCACAGTCGGCAACCTGTCCGCGGGATTCGCCACGAGCAAACCCATGCCCATCGCCTCGATTCCGGCGATCAAGGCCAGCTGATTCATGCGATGCCGCTCCCACCGCGCTTCCAGCCCTTCCTCTGCCACAATACGCATCGCCTCGCGCAACGCATATATCAAGGATATAGGCGGCGTGTGGTGATACAGCCGCTCCTTGCCCCAATAATTCATCGCTGTGGTTAGATCAAAATACCAGCTCTGCACTTTCGTCGTGCGCTTCCGGAAGACTTCCTCGGCCGCCGGGCTGACCGTAATTGGAGACATCCCCGGCGGCGCGCTGATCGCTTTCTGCGACCCGCTGAAACAAATATCAATCCTCTCGCGGTCCACATGCAGCGGCACAGCCGCCAGGGACGCAACGGTGTCCACGACCAAAAGCGCTCCGAATTCGTCGGCAACCTTCCGGTACGCATCCAGCTTCGTCAACACACCCGACGAAGTCTCGCCCTGCGCCAACCCGATCATCTTGATCTTTTTGCCTTTACCCGCTCGCCGCACATCTTCCGCATCCACCGGCTTTCCGTAGGGTGCCTCGACCTTGATTACTTTCGGGGTAGCCCGAGAAGCAATCTCGAACATGCGCTCGGAGAACACTCCATTCACCGCCACAATCGCTTCATCGCCTTGTTCCAGCGCATTCAACACCGAGGCTTCAATCCCACCCGATCCCGACGCGGAAAGGGGCATCGTCAAACGGTTCTCGGTCTGAAAGATTTGCCGCAGCAAAACTTGAGTCTCGTCCATGCACGTCTTAAACCACGGATCGAGGTGCCCTACCAGCGGCGTCGCCAGGGCACGGTAAACGCGCGGGTCCACCGACGAAGGGCCCGGCGTCAGCATCAAGCGGTAAGGTGGATTGAGTTCGCCAACAGGTTGCGTCATCGTGATTGTCCTTCTATTTCTTGCACTAAATTCTGGAGCGATAGTGCCGGAGCTTACCCCGCTTTGATGCTTCTGGGGACCCTCGGAAGCGCGTCAGAAACGTCAATTTTCACCCAATGCCCCGGCCATCGCAACCGACAAATTGGCTGCAACAGCCACCCGGAATCCAACTCGCTCAGGCCGGCTGTTTCAATTGGAGTAAGCCGCCCGCTAGAAAAAAGACTCCCACGACAGCGGATATGTACACGCCGATGAACGGTCCCAGGAAGTGCAGTAACAGTCCCACGTTAAAGACCATCGTTGCCGCGCAAATCAAAACAATCCAACCCCCGCGCGCCACTCCGCTCGCTAAGATCGCAATCACTGCGAGCCCCACCATCTCACCAGAAAAAGCCAGCCAACAGCCCTTCAGAATTCCATCCATCGGCGCTTTCATCCCGCTAGCTACGATCATGCCCTGCACTTGCGCCAATTTCGCGCCATGCCCAAGCCCAGTCAAAAACAACAGCAGGCTCCCTGTCCCCGTCAACCATCGCCCTATTTTCATCCGCTCCTCTTCCACATGAACGCTTTATCTTGAACTCCGCTGCGCGCCGGATTGTACAATGCCCCATCCCGTATTGGTATTCGCCCGTCCCGCGACCTCACTCCTAGCCCACCGTTCCACTTTGGCACCGTTACTCTCCTGCTTTGCCACTTAGCTCTGTAACGCTATCTCTCTGGTAATATCCCCGTTAGAAACGCATAATCGTCTCAGAAGGAACCGTTGTGCGACGGCACAGCATAGCAATTGCTTTCTAGCTTTTTTTGAGGATCGCCTCACCATGTCCGGCAAGAAAATCATGATCGTCGAGGACGAGGTCGTGCAGCTCACCGCACTTTCCCGACGCCTCAAAGCTGCCGGATTCGATATCGTGGGCGCGCGCGATGGCATGACGGCCATCAGCACCGCCCGTAAAGAACAACCCGACTTGATCCTTCTTGATCTCGGCCTTCCTGCCGGGGACGGTTTCGTCGTCTTGCAGCGTCTTCAGATGCTCATCAACACGGGCAGCATCCCCATCATTGTGGTCAGTTCTCGCACGCCCGTTGGCAATCGCGATGCCGCTCTCAAAGCAGGTGCGATCGCCTACATCCACAAACCTGTCGACATTCCCGTCCTTCTTAAAACAATCAACGAAGCCCTAGGCATCGCCACGCCCGATCCGCCACCGCTTCCTCCTCCAACCGAGGCTCCCAAAACCTAATCCGAGGCTCACTCGCGCTTGCTGGCTTTTCTTCTGCATCTGCAGTTGGCAGGGCTTGTTTATCCCGTGAGGGCCACGGCGGCGCTTTCGTGTCGCTTTCGCCCTCATCGTCTGCTTCCGATACCTGCATCAAGTTGACACTCTATTCTCCATCCGCTAAATTCTCTCGTTTGAAACAAATGTTTCAGACTCCAGGGGCCACACTTCGCTGGGTTGAAAGAGGTATTTTTCGTGAGCCTATCTAGAATCTCAAAATGGAAGTCGGTCACCTTCGCGGGATTGCTGGCTGCAGTCGGTTCTTGCTCTGCACAGACCGAAAAGCCCAAACCCCTAGACCGCCTCCAGTCCCGTGTCGCCGAGCTCGCTCTTGGCTTTCCGGGAACTATCGGCGTCTACGCGCGCAACATCGAAACGGGCGCGGAAATCACATTCAAATCCGATGAGCGTTTCCCCATGGCCAGCGTCTACAAGATCCCCATCATGGTGCAAGTCTTCCGAGAGGTAGACGCAGGCCATCTAAAACTTACCGATCGAATCGAACTCACTGAAGCCGACAAACGCCTTGGCAGTGGCTTGTTTATGTACATGACTCCCGGCCTAAAACCTACGCTGCATGACTTGCTGACGATGATGATCGTTGTGAGCGACAACACAGCAACGGATAAGCTCCTTGGTATCGTTGGCGCAGAAAATGTACAAGCCATGCTCGGCAGGCTCGGCATAAAAGACGTGCGCGTCGATCGCCCCACCTCCGACATCATTGCGGATTGGCTGGCTTACGGCGACCCCGGCTTCCGCAAACTTACTCTGGCTCAAATGGTCTCCAATCCAAGTGTTTTCGCAACATTCACGCGAGAACAGATGGAAAAGAGCGACAAGCTCTTCGTCGAGGATCCCCGCGACCATGCTTCCCCTCGCGGCATCGCCGAATTACTCCTCAAAATCTTCCGCAATGAAGCAGCTAGCGAGAGGTCCTGCCACGACATGCTGGAAATCCTCAAGCTCCAGCAATTCAACGACAGCATCCCTCATTTGCTCCCGGAAGGCACTGTCGTCGCCCACAAGACCGGTGAAATTGGCTACACGCGGAACGACGCCAGCATCATTTATGAAGGCAACCAGCACATCGTTCTTACTATTTTCGGATTACGCGGTAGCGAAAATGTTCCCGAGCTCGATCTAAAACAGCGCGAAGCCACGATCGCCCGTGCCGTCTACGACTACTTCCAGTATCAAAACTAAGCCGAATCAACCATTTACGAAAATTCTCCCAATTCCAGCAATAACGTGCCATTGGGCCCGGTCCCGACCGAACCAGCCGTATGTTCCCGCACATAAAGACATGTGATTTGCGACACAGACACGCGCCACAGTGAAGATTATTTTGGGGAGTAGAAAGGGAAACCCGCCAAGGGCGGGCGTCGGTCAGAAATGTATAGCGTCTTAAAGCAGCTCGAAAACGGTGAATTCGTTCACGTAGCATCCCGCGACGAATTTGAGCAAGCCGTGCGGCTGGCTCATGCACTGAACGCGGAGTGGCCTGGTGAGTATGAGGTTCGAGATTCGCACGCCACGTTAGTCAGACTGTTATGGTCGTTGGGGTGTGAATCCAATCACCAAATACGTGTCTGACCTGCTCAGAAGTTGTCGCGGATTAACAATCTCAAACCAACTGCTTAACCGGGCTGGCCACACGCTTTCGCTTTAGCGCTTCGTCCACTTTGCTTACCAAGCTCTCTCGTGAAAACGGCTTCTGCAGAAAGTAACTTCCTTCCAGGAATTCGTCATCGGCTTTGTTGAATTCCAGATACCCGGACATGTAAATCACCTTCAGGTTCTTCCGGCTTTCTTTCATCAATTTGGCCAGTTCCGGACCCCTCATATTGGGCATCACGATGTCTGTCACCAGCACGCGAATCGGACCAGAACTCTTGGCAACTTCGAGCGCTTCCTTTCCGTCGCCGGCCGTGAGCACTTTGTACCCGGCGTGTTCCATGAATTCCGCCGCCAACTCTCGAACCGCTTCTTCGTCCTCAACGATCAACACCGCCTCCGAATGATTCGCGGCACCCTTCGGTGCACTCTCCTGCGAGGGCCGCTCCTCCCCCTCCTCCGCCTTCTCCACCACCGGCAGGTAGACTTCGAAGCGCGAACCCTTCTCGGGTTCCGACTCCACCCAAATGCATCCGCCGCTCTGCTTCACGACTCCGTATACCGTCGCCAGTCCCAGACCAGTTCCCTTGCCCAGCTCCTTTGTCGTAAAAAAGGGCTCAAAGATTCGTTCCTTGGTCGCCGCGTCCATGCCATGCCCGGTATCTTCCACGGTAAGCCGGATGTAGTCCCCCGGCGTCAACGCTGGCCGAGTTCTTGCAAACGCCCTATCCACGCTGACGTTCCGCGTTTCCACGATCAATTTGCCGCCCATCGGCATGGCGTCGCAGGCGTTCACGGTCAGATTCATGATCACCTGTTCGATTTGGCCAGGATCAGCCTTTACTCGGCCCAGCGATTCTCCGGCCATGAATGTAAAGGAAATATCCTCCCGCACCAGCCTCTTCAACAAACTGCACATCTCCGCGACCAACACATTCAAATCCAAAACTTTTGGCTCCAGCACCTGCATCCTGCTGAAGGCAAGTAACTGCCGGGTCAAAGACGCCGCACGGTCGGCTGCCTTCTCGATCTGGTTCGCATTTCGTTGCAGCGGATCGTTGGCTTGCAGCTTGTCCAGCATCAAATCCCCGTGCCCCTTGATAATGGTAAGAAGGTTGTTGAAGTCGTGCGCCACTCCACCTGCCAGTCTCCCCACCGCTTCCATCTTTTGCGCCTGGCGCAATTGCTCTGCCAGTTGCTGCTTCTGCGACTCGTCGCTCCTTAGCGTCTTACGCATCCGGTCAAACGCTCGCGTAACTTGCGCAACTTCATCCGATCCTTCCGCCTCCACAGGATAGGAAAAATCGCCTTTCTCTAACGCCTGAACCCCTTCCACCAGTCGCGCCAGCGGACGCGTGAATCTGTCCGAAATGACAAAAACGAACACCCCTCCCATTAGCACCGCCAAAATTCCCAATCCACCAAGCAGTTGATTCTGTTTCTCCAAGTAAGCCAAAGCATCGTTGTACGATTTCAGAACAATGATGCTCACAGGCTTCGCGCTACCCGACAGTTCCACCGCACTCGCGAAGAAGCCCTCACCGTCCAGCGTCACTCGATCCTTCCAAACCCCTGACCGCAATTGGGCCGTGAATTCCTGTTGCTGGTACAAGGACAGAGTGCTGGCCACAATGTCGTTACCATAACGAAACGCCACGTGACTGGGAGAAACCCGCCTCAGCTCTGTCGCCTCTGGGTCGATTCCCCGGCCCACAATCACTGTGCCCAGAAGATTGTTTTTCCCCGGCGTTCCGCTATAGAGAGGCTTTAACACCACTTGATAGAGGCGTGTGCCGCTGTACCACCAGCCAGTGCTATTGCGGTGTTTCAGCGCGTGGCTAAAAACCTCTTGCGCCGTGGCCATTGGAAATCCATCCATGGTCGTATGGATCGCCACAATCTTTCCGCTCGCATCCGCAAGCGCAAGCAGATCGCAATCCTCCGACTGCCATGGGTCCTTTCCCGCATCTTCAATCGCCGACGGGTCACCGTTTCTCAGCGTCACTAGCGACGCCAATAAATCCGCCTTACGCATCAGCGCGACCAGGTGCCCGTGCTCCAGCACCTGAAACGTCACCATGGCATTCTGCGATTCTTCCTGGATTTGCCGCTGTACCCGGCCCTCAGCCGTTCGCCTCACGATGAACAGCGTGGCCCACGTCAGCCCCACGATCACCACCGCTAGCGACACCATGAATTTGGTTCGTAGTCTCAAGTTCACTCCGGATGATCTGTGTTTTGCAGTCCGGACACACGCCGCCGTCACGGTGCCCGTCTTGCCCAGATTGTAGTGTGCCCTAATGAAACAAGAGAACTGCCCAGAAGTACTAGTGTTCTAGGACTGTGAACGGACCAAACAGCCTCCGCCGAGGCTGGAGGCTTCTTCGGCCCTACCCTCTCCTCCACCTCTGGTAAGCAACTTAATCCTGCAGGCCCGCGGCCCAAAGGCAAACGACAGATACAAAAGCGCTTACCCTATTCATCCCCTAGCACCACCTGATTCGTCCGATACGGCTGAAACCCTCTCCCCCAATCCACCGCCTCCACCTGCATCTCCAGCTTCTCTCCATCCACCTTCACGATCAGGTAGTGATACGGATTCAAACCAAGTTCTACTGCCGGTTTCACCAAATGCTCCAGCTTCACCTTGCTCGCTTCATTCGCTTTCAAGTACTCGTCCAGATTCGGCTCGCCCGTATACCCATAAATGGGCGCGCCGCCCCCGCCTGACACCACCAAGTCCATGCGATGCACTCCGCTCGCATCCGTGTAGTGCTCCACCCAATGCTCAAACAAATGTTCGTGCCCCGAAAAAACCGCTCGCACGTGATTCGCATGAAACAACGGCATATATTTGTTTCTCAGCTCCACTGTGGGTTCTTCCACCTTTGCTCCCCCATGCGGACCCGACGAAAACGGCGCCTGATGACAAAACACAATGATGTTGATGTACCGGCCGCGGTCCACCCCAGCAAGTTGCGCCTTCACCCACGCAAACTGTTTCTCATCCCCAGCAATGTCGGCGTCGAATCCCAGCACAAACGTGTTGCCATATCCAAATGAGTAGGTCGGATATCCCGATAGCCGGTGTGCCGAGCCATCCCGGGGAATCAGCTCCGACACCGCATCCAGATAATTCTTCAGCGCCGGCCCGCGCTGCGGCGCATCCGCCGTCGTCGCCGAAGACACATCATGATTCCCTGGCGCAAGAAAATAAGGCACATTCCCTTCCGTCGTCAGCCGGTCAATCAACGGCGTAAAGCTCACGTTCCATTCCTTGGCGTTCTGCCCGTGCTGCACTGCGTCCCCCGACTGCAGCACGAACCGCACCGGGTACTCCGTGCTCTGCAGCTTTTTAATCTGCGCCAGCATCGAGTCCACAATGAGCGAGTGTTCGTACTGAATCGCCGTCCCATCCCGCCGCCCCCGCGTATCCCCGTACGCGATGAACGAAAACTTCTTCACCCCCGCCGACGCCGCCTCATCCAGAGGTGTTCCCGGCGCCTTTATCGGCGTAACGCGCTCCGCTTCCTGTGCCTGCGCAACCCCGCCTTGCCCGGGTATGCCCCACGCCATCAAGCCAGCCGCCATCGCCGCAACCAACCCAATCCAACTCATTGCCGCAACCGCCATCCGCCCCCTAATCATCCCCATTCCTCCTCAACCGCACGCCTCGATTCGCCTACCCCCACTAGAATAAGCCGCCACACATTACTCCCGCATGACACATCCCGCCCCGCACCAACAACCACCGTGCGCATCGCTGTTAGCCGAACGTCTCGGAACTTCCGCTCGCCTCATGACGTATATCCTTGTGTCTTACACGCCATTCGAAAAGGGAGTCTCATGAAGAGAGTCTTCATCGCAAAAACGCTGCTGTTGTTCGTGGTATTCGCCTCATACTGCATCAGGACCAACGCTCAAGCGGTCCCGGCGCTCGAGAACATTAATTCCCAGGCCGAACTAGACAAGGCCATCACCACGCTGGATGCCGCCGTGTTCGACGCCTACAACCGTTGCGATTTGGAGAAGTTCAGTTCGTTCTTTGTCGATAACGTTGAGTTTTACCACGATCAGGGTGGTCTCACCCTCGGGAAGGCCGCATTGACCGACAGCGTCAAGAAGAATATCTGTGGCAAAACGACCCGCGAACTTGTTTCAGGTTCGCTGCAAGTGTATTACATGAAGGGCTACGGCGCAGTCGAGATGGGCGTCCACCGCTTCCACCACCCGGGACATGAGGAAACTGAGGGCGTCGGCGAAGGCAAGTTCATTCATCTGTGGCAATACAAAGACGGCGCGTGGAAAATTACCAGGGTCATCAGCTACGACCATCACGCTGCCGCGAAGTAAGCACTGGAAGTAAGCGCTGAATGATAGAATCCGCCCATGAGACGAGCGGTTGCTATAGCGGCGATCATCGGATGGGTATTCACCCTCTTTCTTTTGTTGCCGGACATCAAGAATTTTCCCCTGATGCACCCGTGGTGGTACAGCTTATTGGCTGCTGTGCCTGGAATTGCGGTTCCCGTTCTCGCGTGGTTCGAATTGCGCCACTCCGCCGAAGTAAACACCCTCCGCGCTGAAGCAATTCGTCTCCGTTCCGAACAGAATGACCTTCAGAATCAGATCGGTGAGCTTACCGCTGAACTTGATGCGGAGCGGAACAAACATCTTCAACCGATTGCCGAGAATACGAATCCCGCGGATATTCCAGTTTTTGCAAAAGGCGGCATGGCCTTCCACGCCACGTATACTAATAAAGGTTCGTCCGAGAAGCGGACCATCTATGTGTATGCAGCTAAAGACGGTTCAAATTCATTTTTGCTTGAGGCTTCCACAGGACAAAAAATTACAGGAAACAACGAAGAAATCTCCAAGCGGTTCTCAGTCCTGCAAATTGAGTTCGAGGCAGCAGGCTTTGACCGTACCAACTCCGGCACAGGCGGCACCCTGCATCGACTTTTTATCCGCTAACGCTCACGCCTGTTAGCCGCAAAGCCGGTCTGAGCCTACCCACAGCTGAGCGAGATCCCTGAGGTTATGCTTGTGTTTCCGCGTTACGAAGTATTCCTTCCCACCTTTTACACACAGCCTGTACTCCCCAGTCGGTAAAGGCTGGATCACCTCTACCGCCGAGATATTCACGACGACCGAGCGGTGAATGCGAATAAAACCGTAGGGTTTGAGCTTCTCCGCCATGGACGAGAGGGACTCGTGCACCAAATAAGGGTTAGGCCGGTGTTGCAACGAAACATAATTACCTTCGGCTTGTACTGCCACAATGTCGGCTAAATCCAAAAGTAGGATGCTACCGTTTGCCTTGAACGCGATTCGTGGCATGTCGTCCCCCTCGCCGAGATTGACGAGGCGCCCGAAGAGACCTCAGCCACCCCACGATATTTGTGACTCCCACTTCCCACACCTTCGCATCTTGAGCATTCTTTGCTAACGAGCCGTAGCCCTCCACCATCGCGATCAGAAAGCTGGCAGTCTCGTCTGGATTCAAGTTGCGCCGAACAGTTCCTTGGGATTGCCCTTTCCGCAAAAGCGTAGCGACGCCATCCTGCCAGGCCAGGAATATCCTCTCCAGTCGCTTGCGGAATGGCTCGTCCAGTGGAGACATCTCCTGCGCCAAATTGAGCAGTGGACAACCGGCTCGAATGTCTTCGGGACGCGCTGGTAATCCACGGACAATGCCAATCAGAATGTCGATAGGCTGCCCATCGCTAAGAAGAGGACGCAACCACCCGTCGCGGACAAGTTTTGCGATGATCTCTTCGACGATGGCATATCCCAGGGCTTCCTTGCTGTCGAAGTAGTGATAGAGCGCCCCCTTGGTGAGGTTGGTAGCGGCGAGAATTGTATCGATGCCCGTACTTTGGAAGCCTGATCTGTGGACTTCCCGAAAAGCCGCTTGCAGCAGGCGTTCCCGGGTGGGCTCTGGACCGCGGAACCTTCGCTTCCTCTGGTGAACGACCAACATACCAACCAGTATGTATGTTAAGCCATTCGAAATGCAATCGGAATTTCTAACGCATGCGGGGCTCGGCGTTCTCGAATTTCGTACCCTCTCGCCAGTGGGCGTATGAAAAGCTGGAGGAACATGCGCTCTCGTGCCTTTGGTGTCGTTGCAAGAGCTTGTAAGCCTGCCACTCCGTGTCGGTATCTGAAAGGTTCGGCCTGTTCTGTCACGTAATCGTCTTGAGCGTGGAACACGACATGCTCCCTCAGTGGTCACTCAGCAGGAATTTTTGGGGAGTTGTGTGGCAGCCCTGCTCTGAACTGCTGGAACGCCGGGTGGGACGTGGCGTAGATCGGCGAGTCCGCTCGCCACGGCGACTTTCATGGGAGGAAAAATCGAGATGAAAACGTTAAGGCGGTTGCGGAATTTCTGGATGCCATGCGTTGCGACGATTGTTTTGGGCAGCTTCAGCAATGCGTTCGCTCAACAGAGCTACAAAATTACCGATTTGGGCATCAACAACAGCAAAGACAACTTCAGCATGGCCATGGGCCTCAACAATCAGGGCTGGGCGGAGAACATGGATGGGTTCGTGAACCCTCCCGAGAACAATATGGGTACGACAGTTTCCAGGGGCCGCGCGGTGATCAGCATCTACGGATTCAACATCGACCTCGGCACGCTCGGAAAACCCGGCGCCAACAGTTGGATCAACTGGGGCGGGATCAACGACCGCGGCGAAGCCGTTGGTATGTCCGAAACAGCACTCCTGGATCCGAACGGCGAAGACATTTGCGGCTTCGGCACGCACCTTACCTGCGTTCCGTTTCTTTGGCGAGATGGCCACATGAGCGCTCTCCCGACAGCGGGCGGCAACAACGGGCAAGCAAGCGCCATCAACAACCGCGGACAAGTCGTAGGATTTGCGGAAACCGCTAACGCTGACCCCACGTGCCCCCCCGTTCCTGCTGACGTCGCGGTATTATGGGAAAAAGGCCAGGCCCATGTTCTTCCTTTGGTAGGTACCGATCCAGATGGTTTCGCAAACGGGATCAACGATCGAGGCGAGGCCGTAGGCTACTCGGGAAACTGCTTCTTCGCGACGCACGCTGTAGTGTGGAGAAACAACACTGTCTTCGTGTTGCAGGACCTCGGAGGTACAAAATCCAATTTCGCCTTCGCCATTAACAACCTGGGGCAAATTGTCGGGAAAGTCCGCAGCGCTGATGGCTCCACCTACGTGGCCTCTCTTTGGCAGCCTGACGGCGCACTCACAGTCCTCGGCGTTCTGCCGGGAGATCATGCCGCCTTCGCCACCGGCATCAACGACCGGGGACAGGTGGTGGGAAACACAGTTGACTCCGGCAACGACTGGTCGCACGGCTTCATTTGGCAGGACGGTGTGATGACCGACCTTAACACGCTAATTCCCGAGGATTCCGGCCTCTTCATCATCTCGGCTAGCAACGTCAACGAGCGCGGACAAATCTCCGGTATGGCAACGGTGCAAACCGGGCCCCATGCGGGTGACATCCACTCCTATCTTTTGACCCCCGCAGACGGACGCATAGGCGCCTCCATGGCAGACTTCGCACGTACACACCCGAATTCCGTTTTACACGGGAATGCTTGCAGTCACTCTCTGCAGAGATCCGGCCCAGACCGATCCGAGCGATAGAGAAGATTTTTCGGAGCTTCCGCACCATGCAGTCCAGCCGCATAGGCTGGACGAACGCGCAAGGCCAGCGATTGTCCAGAACATTCTGGGTCATGTCGATATTCGCGTGACCCAGAATGTTGACAGTAAGAGCTGGTGGAAAGGATTTCCTGACGAACCGGAGACTCCACTTCGAAGAGTCGCGCGCTAGCTCCTGGTCAACGCCGAAACCGGACAAGTGCCGAAGGACGGCCCCGCGACTGCATATTCCGCCAACAATTTTAAGGGAGGAGCAGGTACCTGAGTCCAGTTCAAGCACCTGCTCTGGGTGGTGTTTCAGAGGCTATATCACGATCAGACTACCAACGGACGTAGCATGCGGGAATCGGGTATTTCCTGTAACTTGGCATGGGGAATTTCCCGTAGTCTAGTAGTTCCCGGATTCACGCGATGGGCGGGCGGTGACCGTCCCTTAACGCGCCGAGATGTTTTGACTTGATTCTTCCTGTTCGCCTTTGCTGTTTTTTTTGAAGGTTGAGCCGCTACGGCGTTTATTCAGCTCTCGCAAGCTCGACGATTGCTTTTTCCTTGATCGGCCAATCTCTTCGACCTCGCGCCTTTCTCTAAGCCGCACCAAACAAACGACTTACTATTTTATACTTGACAATTAGCATAAATGTGGTATACTGTTTATGTTCGTTCGGGCATGAGCTTTTCCGCTCGCCCGCAAGTCATGCGCCTCCGCCGCGCCGTCCTTCAAATTCCTCCAAAACCTTCAGTCCCACCCGGGTTACCACTTTATAAAAACCGCCATTCCCTAACCCGTTCAGAATCAACACTTCTACAAGTGTTGATTCCACGGCACTTTATCTCCTTTATCAGCAACACTTACAAGAAACCGGGGGGGGACCCCTTCTTCCAGCCCCAAAGTTTGGCAACTCGTTACTCCCGGTTCGCCACTTCCGGGCCCACACAGCAAAGCCCGCAACCCCATTCCCTTCTATGCTTTACTTCACAACTCTCTGTATACCATCCTTTTCCGGTTCCTCGCCCCTCCTCGACTTTCAACTGTCAACTGTCGACCTCCTCTTCCCGCCAGGAACTCCCCAGCCAGATATGCTATCGTCCGTTGGCACCGGTTTTCGCGCACCAACCATTCCCGTCATTCCGAGCGAAGCGAGGAATCTCTCTTCTCGGCCCGCGGGAAAGATCGCCACGCGCAGGCACCCAAACAAGGAGCAGAGGAAAAATGGCAGAGCGCCCCGTACTTGTAGGACTTGTACCTCAGGCCGTCGTGCTGGATCCCGGAGATCAAATTTCCTGGATCTCCGACGCGGGCAATCTTCGTGTTGAATTCGACGTCAACCGTTGCCCCTTTTCCTCCAACATTTTCCAGGCGCCGGCCGGCATGCGCCTTCTGAGCGGCCCGCCGCGGCCTGGCCTCAAGGCCGCCACCTATAAATATCGACTCTGGCTCAATGATCAACTCGTTGGCCAAGGCGAAGTCATCCTTCGCGAGAAATAAATGCCGAAATAAAAAGCCCGGTAGCGCGCGCCGCCGGGCTAAGTACCGTAAAGAATGAAACTGCCAAAAATAGATCGCCGCTGGAAAATTCCAGCCGAGCCGCCTGCGAACAGCGTCGATGTCGAAAGTCTACGATCAATGTTGTTCTCCCATTTTCGCGGGGACTCAGCCTGCCCATCTGGCCAGCGTATCTGCCCCTTTTCCATATTGACTCCACCTGTTTTCTTCGCCATCATGCGGGAATTCCAGCAGGCCCGCATTCTCGACGAGAACCAACTACGTGATTCGTAAAGTGACAAATCGCACCGCCAGGAAAGTCCCTCGTGCCCTGCTCGAGACTTTCCTGCTCTTCGTGGCTCTTGCTTCGGTTGGCGTTTCCACGCTGCATGGCCAATCTCCACAAGCGAGCTGCTCCGACAAGCAGCAGGCGGCCGCAACTCCCGCTGCTACGCCAAGCCCCGCAACGCAGCAAACGACTCAGCCGCAAGGCCCGGCAATGGTATGGGTGAATACGGATACTCGCGTGTACCACAAGCAAGGAACCCGGTGGTATGGAAAGACCAAGCACGGCAAGTACATGTTGGAGGCGGATGCCATTAAAGCAGGATACAAACCTGCAAAATAGCGCCTGCCACGCGGTTTTTTGTGCGCGAGTTTGCACTGATTAAAAGGAGAGAGCGAAATGAAAAAGCAATTCAGCAGGATGATTCTAGCGGCTCTGATTCTGATTTTGGGAGTGAGCGGAGCGTATTCGTTTCAACAGGCTCAGCCCACCGCCGCGAAATCGACGGCCGCGCAAGCAGCAACCAAGGCCAGCGATTTGGTGGACATCAACAGCGCGACGAAAGATCAGTTGAAAGCGCTGCCGGGCATCGGCGATGCGTATTCGCAGAAAATCATCGACGGGCGGCCGTATCGCGTGAAGACCGATTTGCTGAACAAGAAGATCGTGCCAGCGGCGACCTACGAGAAGATCAAGGCTCTCATCATTGCCAAACAATCGAAGTAGGAGGCCAAGTAGGAAGCCGAGTGACTGGGCCATGCAGCCCAAGTGAAATGGGCCGGGTTGCTGCGGGAGATGCTCTTA
>Ga0207145_1049_pt1 | contig 17853 bp, 17 predicted proteins | sample Alteio_BWMinHeat_35_FD_153578 | JGI IMG/M metagenome (GOLD analysis project Ga0207145, IMG submission 153578) | Enriched cells from forest soil in Barre Woods Harvard Forest LTER site, Petersham, Massachusetts, United States -... | ecosystem: Environmental > Terrestrial > Soil > Temperate forest >...
GTTGCCCTAACAAGGCGGCATTGTTTTCTTGGTGATTGTTTGTTTGATTCTCTTGCGTCATGATGTGCTGCACCCTCCAGTGACTAAATGTCTTCATGATACACGTTTTTTTGTCTTAAACGTAGCGGCTCAGCACGCGGTTGCGTTAGGCTGTGCCCAGCCTAGGAGGCGGCGGCCAATCTCAGTTTACCGACACTTGCTGTTGTTGGTAGCGTTCCTGCCGTCGCGTTCTGTCTTGTACTTGACCAACCAATTGACCGCAGGCTGCGTCAATATCATCACCTCGTGTTCTGCGTATTGTGGTATGCAAGCCGGACTGCATGAGCAAATCCCGAAAAAGGAGAATGGTATCTTGATCTGATCGTTGATAGGTGGTATGTGGAAATGGATTGAAGGGGATTAAATTTACTTTGGCGCGGACACCTTGCAGGATGGCGATCAATTGTTTTGCATGCATGGGGGTATCATTCACACCGGCCAACATGACGTATTCCATGGTAATAGATCGTCTAGTGTCATCTTTAAAATAATCGCGACAGGCTTGCATTAATTCTTTAAGCGGATATTTTTTATTGAGTGGAACGAGTTGATTACGCAAAGCATCATTTGGAGCGTGTAAAGAAACAGCAAGCGCAACATCGCTTACCTCACGCAGTTGATAGATAGCCGGTACGACACCTGCCGTGCTAACGGTGACGCGGCGTTTTGAGAGACCATAGGCCATATCATCTAGCATAAGATTTAGGGCTGGGATCACTTTGTCAAAATTCAGCAGCGGTTCGCCCATTCCCATCATGACGACATTTGTTACGGCATGATCATGTATGCCCTGGGTGATAGAAAGGGTGCGGACAGCGATCCACAGTTGTCCAATAATTTCTGCTGTGCTGAGGTTTCTACTAAACCCTTGCTTGCCTGTGGAGCAGAAATCACAATTTAAAATGCAACCCACTTGTGATGAGATGCACAAGGTGCCTCTTGTTTTTTCTGGGATGAAAACAGTTTCGATACAATTACCATCCGGGAGTTTAAGCAGCCATTTGTATGTTCCATCGGTGGCTGCTTTTTCGTAAAGAATATCAGGTAAGATTATCTCGGCTGTCTCAGTCAGTGTTTGACGCAATGCCTTACTCAAGTTTGTCATGGCGTCAAATTGCCTGACACCATTGAAATGTATCCATTTTAAGACTTGCTGGGCACGATAAGGCTTTTCACCCATAGAAGAAAAAAAAGCTTCTAAGGCGTTGCGGTCAAGATCCAGTAAGTTGGTCTTTCCCAATTGACCCATCTAAACAAGCTCTTTTTCAGCCACGCCAGCCAAAATGTCTGTTGGCTTGAAGAAAAAAGCGATTTCTTGCTGTGCTGTTTCAGGGCTGTCCGAGCCGTGCACGGCATTGTGGTCTATGGAGTCCGCAAAATCAGCGCGAATACTGCCTTTTTCCGCTTCCTTGGGATTCGTGGCGCCCATGATGTGTCGATTGAGCGCAATGGCATTCTCACCCTCTAAGACTTGCACAAACACAGGACCTGCACTCATAAAGCTGACTAAGGACGCAAAGAATGGGCGAGCACGGTGTATCGTATAAAATTCCTCAGCTTGCGCCTTGGTTAAATGCATCATTTTGGCGGCAGCGATCCGCAAGCCCTGTTTCTCAAAACGGGTAATAATTTCACCTATCACCTGTTTGGCAACAGCATCTGGCTTAATAATCGATAAGGTGCGTTCTATAGGCATTACTCAATCCTCTGGGGTCATGAAAACGGCCGTTAGTATATCTATTTTTTTATCTTGTTTCGCCATGTTTTTGCTTTCTTGATCAATTTGCTCTTGTCCAAGGTGAGCAATTGGCGGTTTTTTAACAGTTGTTTGCCAGCTACCCAGACATCAGTCACTTGATGGCAGGAAGCGGCATACACAATGTGTGACAGAGGATGGTACAGGGGTTGGGTCTCGATGCGATTTAAATTAATGGGAATACAATCAGCAGCCTTACCAGGCGTGAGTGATCCTGTATAACGCTCAATGCCTAGAGCTCGTGCACCATGGAGCGTTGCCATTTTGAGGGTTGTTTCTGCTGAAACGGCTTTGGGATCCTTGGCGACAAGCTTGCCAAGCAGGGCGGCCGAACGCATTTCACCCATCATGTCCAAATCATTATTGCTGGCAGCACTGTCTGTTCCCAGGGCGACATTGATCCCTAACTGGTTGAGTTGTTCAACAGGGCAGGCACCACTGGCCAACTTCATATTGGATTCAGGACAATGCACGATATGAGGTTTCATCTCTTGCAAAATAGCCAGGTCTTGTTGATCCAGCTGCGTCATGTGGATAGCGATTAAATCAGGGGTGACCATACCCAGATCGTGTAAGCACTGAAGAGGCCGCTTATTATAGACAGCCATAGACCGTTCTATTTCATAAGGTACTTCTTGAAGGTGAATGTTAATTTTTAAATGATATTGTTGCGCTAACTCTTTGACTCGCTTCAAATTTTCCATAGAAACCGTGTAGGTTGAATGAGGTGCTAGCGTTGGGGTAATAAGAGGATGGTTTTTATAAGCTTCATAAAATTCGATGGCCTTGGAGAAATACTCTTCTGTGGTGCGCGCCCAAGCCGTTGGAACGTCAATAATATGCATACCAATATGCGCCCGTATACCGGCTTCTTCTGCTGCTTCTGCTGTGGCGCCTAAGAAGAAATACATATCATTGAAGCAGGTGGTGCCGCAGCGAATCATTTCAGCGATGGCGAGTTGCGAGGCATCATAAACGAGTTCGTGGCTGACCCATTTCCCCTCTGCCGGCCAGATATAATTACTCAGCCAATCCATTAACTCTAAGTCATCCGCAAATCCCCGGAAGATATTCATAGCGATATGCGTATGGCTATTAATGAAGCCAGGTAAAATAGCATGCGAGGGATAGTGCTGATGCAATGCGGTTGGATAACGGTGTGTCGCCTCATCTGACGGTAGGATAGCCAGAATCTTGTCATTTTGAATGACGAGGGCATGCTTTTCTAGAATTTGATTCTTTTCTTCGCAGGTAATGAGCCACTTTGCGTGCAGGATTTGGATGGATGGTTGAGCGTGTGTCATAAAAGTCCTATTAACTTGAAAATTACCCGCATGTTTAATCGATTTTCATAAGAAATGACAGAAAAAAGTGATGATTGGGAAATTCCACTGACTGAGCATATTACGGCGATGGGGTTAATGAATTGGGTGCAATCCAAACACCCCTAACTATCCACCCCGCTTTATTGCTTTAGCCCAACCCCAAGTCTATAATCACGCAGTCGTTTACTCGCTGAAAGGGGCATGAGACGTGGAGAAAAAGAGACCCAAGAATTTGAATCTTTTGACGATTCATTTTCCTTTACCTGCTATTATTTCTATTTTGCATCGCCTATCGGGTGTTTTTCTTTTTCTACTGATACCGGTATTGCTGGTTGGTTTAAGTATGTCTCTGACTGAGGCGGGGTTTGATTCCTTACACCAGGGATTTAATACTTTTTACATTAAAGCGATTCTTTGGGCTGGCCTTATCCCTTTTTTTTATCACTTAGTGGCGGGTATCCGGCACCTCTTATCGGATGTCCATGTAGGAGACTCTCTAAAGGGGGGTAGAAGAGGGGCGCAGTTGGTGTTACTCGTCACTATTGTATTGACTATATTGGCAGGAATTTGGTTATGGTGAAATCGGTATTGGGTGTTAATCATCAGGGTTTGCGTGATTGGGTCATTCAACGCGCTTCTGCTATTTTAATGGCGATTTACAGCATTGGTCTGCTCGCCTACATCGTGATGCATCCTGGGTTGTCTTACGTTGAATGGTATGCCTTATTTGCTCATCAATGGATGAAAGTCGCTACGCTTTTAGTATTACTGAGTTTGCTGTTTCATGCATGGATTGGTATCTGGACCATTTTTACAGATTACGTTCATCCTTATGCGCTGCGTTGTTTTTTGAATTTTATGGTTATTTCTATGCTGATCGCCTGTTTTTTCTGGGGCGCGCTGATTTTATGGAGTGTTTAATTGATGAAAGTGGCAACACATACCTTTGATGCAGTCATTGTGGGTGGTGGTGGAGCAGGGCTGCGTTCTGCCATTGAGCTTTCCCAAAGTGGCTTGAATGTGGCGGTTTTATCCAAAGTTTTTCCAACGCGGTCACATACCGTTTCTGCTCAAGGCGGTATTAATGCGGCTTTAGGAAACGTCGAACCGGATGATTGGCGTTGGCACATGTTTGATACCGTCGTGGGGTCAGATTTTTTAGGAGACCAGGACGCTATTGAATACATGTGCAAGCACGCTCCGGAATCTATCTATGAGCTGGAGCACATGGGCCTGCCTTTTTCGCGCCTGAATGATGGTAAAATTTATCAACGCGCTTTTGGTGGAGCAACACGTGAGTATGGTAAGGAACAAGCGCATCGTACCTGTTGTGCAGCAGATCGCACAGGGCATGCCATGTTGCATACGTTATATCAAAAAAATGTGCAAGCTAAGGCACGTTTCTTTAATGAATGGTTTGCCATTGATTTAGTCAAAACCGCGGCGGGTATTGCAGGTGTCACTGCTATTTGTATTGAAACAGGAGAGGTGGTTTTTATTCGAGCCCGGGCAACGGTGCTTGCAACGGGTGGCGCAGGACGCATTTTTGAATCAACGACCAATGCACACATCAATACAGGGGATGGCTTAGGCATGGTGTTACGTGCTGGTTATCCTTTGCAGGATATGGAGTTCTGGCAATTTCACCCGACGGGTATTTATGGGTCGGGTTCTTTAATTAGCGAAAGCGTTCGTGGAGAAGGTGGGTATCTCATCAATAAGAATGGTGAACGTTTTATGGAAAGATATGCGCCGCATCTTAAAGATTTATCCTGCCGTGATATCGTATCGCGTTGCTCGGCCATTGAAATTCGCGAAGGTCGAGGTGCCGGGCCCAAGGGGGATTATCTGCTGTTAAAGGCAGATCACTTGGGGGAAGCATTGATTAAATCACGGTTGCCTGGTATTCGTGAATTAGCCATGACCTTTGCGGGTGTGGATCCTATTAAAGATCCCATTCCTGTTGTCCCAACGTGCCACTACTTAATGGGTGGTATACCGACCAATTACCACGCGCAAGTGTTAACACAAGATGCCAGCGGTAAAGATTGCATTATCGAAGGATTATATGCGGCAGGTGAATGTGCCTGTGTGTCTGTGCATGGCGCTAATCGCTTGGGAGCCAATTCCTTGCTTGATTTAGTGGTATTTGGACGCGCTGCTGGCAAACATGTCAAAGAAAGTATTGAGCAGGGACTCGGCTATCATGAACCAGCTGCCTCTGATATCGAGCAGGCACTCTCCCGTTTACATCGTTGGAACACAAACGAAAAAGGGGAAAGTGTTGATCGTATTCGTTCTGAATTGCAAAAAGTGATGCAAGATGATTTTGGCGTGTTTAGAACAGAAGCAGACATGAAAGCGGGATTTTTAAAATTGGATGATTTAAACGATCGTCTTCGCTACGCCTCTATCTCTGACAAAAGTACCTGTTTTAATACGGCACGAATCGAGGCATTGGAATTAGATAATTTATTAGTGACGGCTATGGCAACAGCGTATTCTGCGGAACTTAGAAAAGAAAGCCGAGGCGCACATGCCCGTTATGATTATCCAGAACGGGATGATCAGCACTGGCTCAAACATTCCCTGTATTTTGAGAATGGTCAAATGACCTTCCGTTCAGTGAATATGAAACCTGAAGGGATGGAGCCCATTACCTTAAGAGAAAGAGAAGAGAAGAGGGATTAGCGCATGTCAACAAAAAATGTACGCGTGTCTGTTTACCGTTTTAATCCAGAGGTAGATGAAAAACCGTATATGCAAGATTTCGATATCAATACGGAAGAACATCATTGCAAGATGGTGTTGGATGTATTGCTCGTCATTAAGAATAAATTGGACGAGTCTTTGACACTGCGTCGGTCTTGCCGAGAAGGGGTATGTGGTTCAGATGGCATGAATATCAATGGAAAAAATAGATTGGCTTGTACAACCCATCTTTCTTCTTTGAAACAGCCTATTATTATCCGTCCATTACCAGGCTTGCCAGTGGTGCGCGATTTAGTAGTCGATATGACGCAATTTTATAAACAATATGAGAAAGCAAAACCGTATTTGCAGAACGACCAGCCAGTGCCTGCAACGGAACGTTTACAATCACCTGAAGAACGGGCTAAGTTGGATGGTTTATACGAATGTATCATGTGTGCATGCTGTACTTCTTCCTGCCCTTCTTTTTGGTGGAACCCAGAGGATTACATGGGGCCAGCTGCGCTATTGCTTGCCTACCGTTTTATTGCGGATAGTCGTGATACGGCTAAAGAAGAGCGTCTGGCTGATTTGACGGATCCTTTTAGTGTGTTTCGTTGTCGTGGTATTATGAATTGCGTGGATGCGTGCCCTAAGGAATTGAATCCACTACAAGCCATTAATAGTATTAAAGAGGAAATGCTTGAGGAATCAGTTTAGAAAGTAAGAGCAACCTATTGAAAAACAAAGTAAAATGAGTAGAATTAAAATGGCCGCAAACACTAAAACGATGCAAGCGTATCGGCAAGATTCTTATCTAGCTTCAGGCAACGAAGCGTATCTAGAAAATCTCTACGAGACTTATCTGACCCATCCTCAAGCGATTGATGCTGAATGGCGCCGTTATTTTGATAGTTTACCAGTACGTGCTCACGGTGTAGTGGATGTTTCTCATGCAGCGCTTCGTGAGCAAGGGCTTCCGTTTTCACAGAAAGAAGCCATTTCTGCCCGTTCTTTAGTGGGGATGGTGGATCGGCAGCAAGAGCGTGTGTTTGAATTAATTACCGCCTATCGTCGTCTTGGGCATTTGCAAGCAAATATTGATCCTCTCGGTCAACAAAAAGGGATAGATGATCCTAGCTTAGAGCTTGCTTACTATGGATTTTCAGCAGACAGTCAACAAAAAATGTTTAGTGTGGATTCATTCGCAGGGTTAAACAAAGCAACTGCGTCCTTAGCGGAGATTTATCAGGGCTTACGCCGTGTTTACTGCCATACGATAGGCTTTGAATACATGCATATCAACCGAGCAGAAGAAGTGGAGTGGATACGCGAACGCATTGAGCAAACCTGGGCTAATTTTAAGCCGTCAAAAGAAGAAAAAACATGGCTGTTGGAACGCTTAGTTGCGGCGGATGGGTTAGAAAAATATCTCGGTTTTAAATATGTTGGGCAAAAACGGTTTTCTTTAGAAGGAGGCGATGCCCTCATTCCTCTCCTGGATACAGTGATCGACCGTGGTGTGGAGGGCGGCATCAAAGAAGTAGTGATTGGGATGGCGCATCGCGGGCGCTTGAATGTGCTTATTAATACTATTGGTAAGGATCCTAAGGAGTTATTTGCAGGGTTTGAAGGGGTGGGCATTTCTCAAACCCATTCCGGAGATGTGAAATATCATTTGGGCTATTCTTCTGACGTGGTTACTCCTCATGGCACTGTTCACTTAGTATTAGCCTTTAATCCTTCGCACTTAGAAATTGTGTCGCCGGTTGTGCAAGGGTCCGTGCGTGCAAGACAACGCCGACGGCGAGACACCAATCAACGACAAGTACTCCCCATCCAAATACACGGTGATGCCGCATTTGCAGGGCAAGGTGTGGTCATGGAGACATTTAATATGTCCCAGGCTCGTTGGTTTATGGTGGGCGGCTCTATCCATCTAGTGGTGAATAATCAAGTCGGATTTACGATCAGTGACCCTAAAAATGCACGTTCGACGGTGTATTGTACGGATATTGCAAAAATGGTTGAGGCCCCTATTTTGCACGTGAATGCGAATGATCCTGAAGCTGTTTATTTTGCTGCATTATTTGCGATTGATTATCGTCAAACATTTAAACGCGATGTGGTGATTGATCTCGTCTGCTACCGACGACATGGTCATAATGAAGCAGATGAGCCGTCAGCGACACAACCCCTCATGTATCACATTATTAAATCTATGCCGACGCCCCATAGTATTTATGCAGAGCAACTCGTCAAAGAGGGTGTGATATCAGAGGAGACCGAAAAAAACTTAGTGGACACGTATCGAGACGCGTTGGATGCGGGTAAAAAAGCCGTCAAAATGGCTAAAGAGGCACCTTATGAATTCATGGTGAATTGGGAACCTTTCATGAATAAGCCATGGACAGAAAAAGCTGTCACGGCTGTTCCTGCGAAACGTATTCAAGCGCTAGCCGCAAAATTAGAGACGCTGCCAGAGGGTTTTGAAGTCCAGTCTCAAGTAAAAAAAATGTTAGATGCACAGAAAAAAATGACCTTAGGACAAACCCCGATGCAATGGGGTTATGCAGAAAGTATGGCTTACGCTACCTTGCTGGACGAAGGGTATTCGATTCGTTTGTGCGGCCAGGATGCAGAGCGTGGGACCTTTGCACACCGTCATGCCGTATTGCACGATCAAAATACGGGGGGCATCTACATCCCATTAAGTCATTTATCTCCTAAACAGGCACAAATTAATATTGTTGATTCCTTGCTTTCCGAAGAAGCGGTATTAGCATTTGAGTATGGTTATGCTACGGCAGAGCCTAATTTTCTAGTGATTTGGGAAGCCCAATTTGGTGATTTTGCAAATGGGGCTCAAGTAGTGATTGACCAATTTATTAGTTCAGGAGAGCAAAAATGGGGTAGGCTATGCGGGTTAGTAATGTTGCTGCCTCATGGCTACGAGGGACAAGGTCCTGAGCATTCTTCTGCGCGTCTAGAACGTTATTTACAATTATGTGCGCAAGATAATATCCAAGTGTGTGTTCCCTCAACACCCGCTCAAATTTTCCATTTGTTGCGCCGTCAAATGATCAGACCGTATCGCAAGCCATTGATCGTGATGACTCCGAAAAGTTTATTGCGTCATCCGTTAGCAGTCTCTCCTCTCCGCGATCTATCTGAGGGGCAATTCCAGTTGATTCTTCCTGAGGCGGATACCTTGGATGCCAAACGGGTGGAGCGTGTCATATTTTGCTCGGGTAAAGTATATTATGAGTTACTTCAGTGTAGGCAAACTAATCACTTGGAGAATATAGCGATTATCAGAATCGAACAACTCTACCCTTTTCCTGAAGCAGAATGCCGGTCTATCTTGAAAATGTATGCACATGCGAACGAAGTGATTTGGTGTCAGGAAGAACCGCATAATCAAGGTGCATGGATTGCAATACAGCCTTATCTGAGTGCGCTACTTGGTAAAGAGCAAACATTGCGGTATGTTGGTAGGGCTAATTCCGCCTCGCCAGCGGTTGGATACTTATCTGTCCATGCGAAAGAGCAGCAGGCAGTCATTGAAGAGGCAATATTAAAAAGGAAATCATGATGGCAATCGAAGTAAAAGTACCTTTATTACCTGAATCTGTTTCAGATGCAACTGTGTCAGTATGGCATAAAAAACCGGGTGATACCGTTTCTAGAGATGAGAATATTGTGGATTTAGAAACAGATAAAGTGATGCTTGAGGTTCCATCTCCATCTGATGGAATAATAAAAGAAATTCTCAAACAAAAAGGCAGTACGGTGCATGCGCAAGAAGTCCTGGCCGTCATTGATCCTGCACCTGCCGGTAAGCAGGCTCCAGCAGCATCCAAGCACCCCGCAACAGCGGCGACTGCTAAACCTGCAGTGACTACTCACGTGTCTACTCCACCGCCGTTGAGTCCCTCTGCACGTCGTGCAGCAGCTGCTAACCCCTCGATCGCACCCTCTGTGGCAGTGCCAGTATCTACCCCAGTATCTACCCCAGTGTCCACCAGTGAGCGCCCGGAAGAACGGGTTCCTATGACGCGCATGCGTGCGCGCATTGCGGAACGGTTATTGGAAGTTGCGCAAACGACGGCTATGCTGACCACATTTAATGAAATTAACATGGCGGCCGTGATGGACATACGCCAACGTTACCGCGAGAAATTTGAAAAGAAATATCAGGTACGTTTGGGTTTTATGTCGTTTTTTGTACGTGCTTGTACTGAAGCATTAAAACGCTCTCCTATCGTGAATGCCTCAATCGACGGTGATGATATTGTGTACCATAGTTACTATGACATAGGTGTGGCGGTGTCCACTGATCGTGGGTTGGTGGTGCCTGTTTTACGCAATACAGACAAATTGACGATGGCACAAATAGAAGCCAATATTGTAGAGTCCGCTGAGAAAGCGAAGGTAGGTAAATTATCCCTGGAAGAGATGCAAGGGGGTACGTTTACCATCACTAATGGCGGTGTATTCGGTTCATTGGTATCTACGCCATTATTAAATTCGCCGCAATGTGCTATTTTGGGCATGCATAAAATTCAAGAACGTCCTGTTGTGGAACATGGCCAAATTGTTATTCGACCGATGATGTATGTTGCACTTTCTTATGATCATCGACTCATTGATGGTAAAGAATCTGTTACTTTCCTGGTAACGATAAAAGAATTGTTGGAAGATCCAACACGTTTAATGCTTGAGATATAAGCAGCAGTTCTCACTGAACAGTTGGATAGCTGGTTGTGCGTTCAAGATGGAGAGCGTATTTTAAAAACAGGCTGGACCTGGTCTAACACATCAGATTGGGCCATCTCATGACGCAAGACCCCTCCACTGCAAAGGAAGGGCCTTCGCAGTGAGATGAGTCAATCCGTTGTGTTAGGGTGTTCCCAGCCTGTTTTTAAAATACGCTCTCCATCTTGAACGCACAACCAGCTATCCAACTGTTCAGTGAGAACTATTGAGTATAATGAGGATATAAAGATCATGAATTTGCATGAATACCAAGCAAAATCGCTGCTAGCAGAAGCGTTACTACCCGTATCGCGCGGCATCGTGGCGGCTACTGTTGAAGAAGCTGTTAAAGCAGCAGATGACATGGCAATACCACGTTGGGTTGTCAAAGCACAAGTGCATGCGGGAGGTCGAGGCAAGGCTGGCGGGGTGAAGTTAGTCTCAACTAAAGAAGAATTAACCCAGGTTGTACGTTCATTGTTGGGGAAGCATTTAGTCACCTATCAGACGACGGCAGAAGGTCAACCTGTTCATCAAGTATTGATTGAAGAACCGTGTGACATTGAAAAAGAATTGTATTTGGGTGCCGTGATTGACCGCTCAAAACAACGTATTGTTTTTATGGCCTCCACTGAGGGCGGCGTAGAAATTGAAAAAGTGGCTGAAAAGACGCCAGAAAAAATAATGACGATTGTTGTTGATCCACTAGTAGGTGTGCAAGCCTATCAAGGTCGTCAATTAGCGTTTGCACTGGGGTTAAAAGCCGATCAGGTAAAACAATTTGTTCATTTGCTATTGGGGTTAGGCCGTTTATTCCAACAATACGATGTGAGTTTATTAGAAATTAATCCGCTCGTCATCACAAAGCAGGGCCGTTTGCTGTGCTTAGACGCTAAAATCGCAATTGATGATAGCGCACTGTATCGCCAACCGATAGTGAGTGCCATGCGAGATGTATCGCAGGAAGATGAAAGAGAAAATCGCGCACGCGAATGGGAACTGAATTATATTGCATTGGATGGCGACATTGGATGTATGGTCAATGGTGCAGGTCTTGCCATGGCTACGATGGATATGATTAAGTTGCACGGCGGTAATCCTGCTAACTTTTTAGATGTGGGTGGCGGCGCTACAAAAGAGCGTGTATCGGAAGCATTTAAAATTATTTTGTCCGATAAGAATGTGACAGCCATATTAATTAATATTTTTGGTGGTATTGTTCGCTGTGACTTGATTGCTGAAGGTATTATTGGTGCCGTGTCTGAAATCGGTACTTCTTTGCCTGTCGTCGTGAGATTGGAAGGAAATAATGCATCGCTTGGAGCGAAGTTGTTAAGCGACAGTGGTCTTAATATTATTGCTGCAGAGAGTTTTACTGATGCGGCAAAAAAAGTAGTTGAAGCAAGTAAGGGTGTCATACGATGAGTATTTTAGTGAATAAACATACCAAAGTCATTTGCCAAGGGTTTACGGGTAAGCAGGGAACCTTTCATTCTGAGCAAGCCATTGCTTACGGTACCAAGATGGTGGGAGGAGTGACGCCGGAGAAAGGTGGGCAAACTCATTTAGGATTGCCTGTTTTTAACACGGTGAGAGAAGCGCGTCATGAAACACAAGCAGATGCGTCTGTCATTTACGTTCCAGCCCCTTTTTGTAAAGATTCTATTTTGGAAGCGGTGGATGCCGGTATTGAATTAATTGTGTGTATCACAGAAGGTATTCCTGTATTGGATATGCTTGAAGTAAAAGCGTGCATAGACCAACATCCGAACGTCCGCTTAATTGGGCCTAACTGTCCGGGTGTGATTACGCCGGGTGAATGCAAGATTGGTATCATGCCTGGGTATATCCACCAACCTGGAAAAGTAGGTATTGTGTCTCGCTCTGGCACGTTAACCTATGAAGCTGTCAAACAGACATCCGATGCAGGATTAGGGCAAAGCACGTGTGTTGGTATTGGTGGTGATCCTATTCCAGGAACGCAGTTTATGGATGTGTTGGGGTTATTTGAAAAGGATCCGCAGACGGAATTGATTATCATGGTCGGTGAAATTGGCGGTAGTGCGGAAGAAGAAGCGGCTGAATTCATTAAAAACCATGTAAAAAAACCAGTGGTTGCGTATATTGCCGGTGTAACAGCACCTGCTGGCAAGCGCATGGGCCATGCAGGTGCGATTATTGCAGGTGGGAAGGGAACAGCCGCTGAGAAATTCAAAGCATTAGAAGCAGCGGGTGTCCATATTGTTCGTTCTCCTGCAGAAATGGGGAAAATGGCAGCTCATATTTTAACACAGGTAGTGACGTGATTTATGCTCGACCTAAAATTAGTCCGCAATTCGACTGAAAATGTAGCCGTCGAATTGAAGAAACGCGGTTTTACGTTGGATGTCGACACGTTTAATGCGCTTGAAGATCAGCGCAAACAGCTTCAAGTAACACTGCAAGCCCTGCAGAATGAACGTAATGTTCGCTCCAAGGAAGTGGGGCAGGCAAAAGCGGCGGGTCAAGAAGTAACTGATAGCTTTAAAAAGTTAAAAGAGTTGAGTGAGGCACTGAAACAGTGTGAGGCGAAATTCACTCAAGTACAGCTTGCATTGGATGATTTTTTATCCTATTTACCGAATCTTTCGCATGTGTCTGTTCCTGAAGGGAAAAGTGATGCTGATAATCAAGTGATTCGTACCTGGGGCGAGCCAGCCTCGTTTTCATTTACCCCAAAAGATCATGTTGAATTGGGTGCGGCTCATGGTGGTCTGGATTTTGAAGGGGCTGCCAAACTGTCAGGTGCTCGTTTTGTCGTATTGCGAGGGGCATTTGCACGTTTGCAACGTGCCCTCATTCAATTCATGTTGGATTTACATACGCAAGAACACGGTTATCAAGAAATAGCTGTCCCCTATATAGTGAATGGAGAATGCCTGTTTGGAACGGGGCAATTACCCAAATTAAAAGAAGATTTATTTTCCGTACAGAGTGAGCACCAGCAATATTTGATTCCGACGGCTGAAGTACCCGTTGCTAATACGGTGCGCGACCAAATTATCGAAGGGGCAGAACTGCCTATTAAATATGTTTGTTATAGTTCTTGTTTTCGTAGTGAAGCAGGATCATACGGAAAGGACATAAGAGGCATGTTGCGCCAACATCAATTTGAGAAGGTGGAATTGGTCCAAATAGTTCGTCCGGCGCTATCTTATGCGGCACATGAAGAATTAACTCAACACGCTGAGGCAGTATTGCAACGACTAGAGCTTCCCTATCGTCTTGTTTTATTATGTACTGCAGATATGGGATTTGCAGCTGCAAAAACATATGACTTAGAAGTATGGTTGCCAGGACAGCAACGGTATAGAGAAATTTCCTCTTGTAGTAATACAGAGGCATTTCAAGCAAGGCGTATGAAAACAAGGTGGCGAGATGAAGAAGGACGTATCGATTGGGTTCATACCCTAAATGGTTCTGGTTTGGCGGTTGGACGCACATTGATTGCAATCATAGAAAATTACCAAGATGCACAGGGTCGTATCCGTATACCGAAGGCGTTGCAAATGTATATGGGTGGAAAAGATGTGATAGAATAGTTATATAAAGTAGGAGCCAATATTGTGCGCATCATTAGTTATTTTTTTATACTCGTTATTGTTTTATTCGGCATGACTTTTGCAACGTTAAATTCTGAATCTGTCACGATTGATTATTACCTAGGTCAAACAACGTTTCCATTGTCTTTATTGTTGGTGTCTGTTTTTGCGTCGGGGTGCTTTATTGGCATGGTGGCTGGTTTTTGGCTGCTAATTAAGGCTAAATTATTAAATTACCGTCTACACCAACAACTCAGTTTGGCTGAGAAAGAAATAGAGAATCTACGTGCCATTCCTTTGCAGGATAAAGTTTGATGAAAATCGCGTGGATTGCCTTCTCGCTGATCTGTATTATTTTTTCTTGGTTTTTAGGGTATCGTTCGCGTCAACGTGAACACATTCCTCTTAAGTCTAAATCGACGCTTCCACGAGATTACTTAATTGGATTGAATTTTTTATTGAATGAGGAAACGGATAAAGCAGTTGATATTTTCATCAAGATGCTAACCGTTGATAGTGATACGGTGGAAACGCATCTTGCGGTTGGGAAACTTTTTCGTAAACGAGGTGAAGTGGATCGCGCTATCCGTATTCACCAAAATCTGATTGCGCGTCCCCAGTTGGAGAAAATATATCGTGAGCAATCTCTTTTTGAGCTTGGGCAGGATTATTTAAGTGCTGGCATGTTGGATAGAGCAGAAAAGATTTTTCTTGAGTTAGTGACGGAGAAATCGCATCTTTCTCAGGCATTACGTATCTTGATTGATATTTACCAGCAAGAAAAAGAGTGGGAAAAGGCCATTCAAGTGGCAGTTAAATATGAAATAGCCACTCGAAAAAATATGCAACCCATTATCGCTCATTACTACTGTGAACTAGCTGATCATGCATACCATCATGGTGAAATGGAGAATGCGCGCTCGTTTTTGGAAAAAGCATCTCATGCTGATCCCGCCTGTGTTCGTGCTAATCTTTTACTAGCAAAAATTCATATGGGGCAACATAACTATAAACTTGCATTAACTCACCTAAAAAAAATAAAAAATCAAGACCCCAATTATCTTTCTGAAGCGCTAGAGTTGTTGGCTTCTTGCTATGAAGCATTGAATCAGGAAGAGCAATTGATAGAATATTTTAAAAAATTAGTTGATGAATACCCGCATATTCCGATTGTTTTGATATTAGCAGAGCGCATCCGTCATTGGAGTGGCGACAATGTAGCGGCTGGTTTTGTGGCAGATTACATCCGTCGTTATCCATCATTAAGGGGATTGTATTTATTTGTGAATTTGTATAGTTCCAGCGTGGAAGGCCGTGTCAAGGAAGATTTACATATTTTACAGAATCTAATGAAAAAAGTGTTAGCCAATAAATTGGATTATCAGTGTACGGCCTGTGGTTTTTCAGGAAAAATGTTACATTGGCACTGTCCTGGCTGTAAGCAATGGAGCACCATGCTTCCTATGCATGCCATCGAACAGGGGGCTGGTGGGAGTCGCTGATGCATGTATCGGTAGCCCCCATGATGAATTGTACTGACCGGCATGATCGGTATTTTTTACGTTTGATCGCATCGGATGTCCGTTTATATACTGAAATGGTAACGACACATGCATTAATGCATGGTGATAGAAAGTATTTGTTAACATTTCACCCTGCGGAAAAACCTCTGGCACTTCAATTGGGTGGCAGTGATCCAAATGCATTGGCTGTATGCGCAAAAATGGGTGAAGATTATGGGTATGATGAAATTAATTTGAATGTGGGTTGTCCTAGTGATCGAGTTCATTCTGGTCAATTTGGTGCTTGTTTGATGCTTAAACCGCAGCATGTTGCGGAGTGTATCTTTAAAATGCAGGAACAAGTGCGTATCCCTGTGACCATCAAATGCAGGATTGGTGTGGATCATCAGGATTCATATGACTCTTTGTATCAGTTTGTTGAGTGCATTGCAGCAGCAGGATGTAAGATATTTATTATTCATGCGAGGAAAGCCTGGTTGTCGGGTTTGAGTCCTAAACAAAATCGTGAGATTCCGCCCTTGCGCTATGACGTGGTTTGGCAGCTTAAGCAGGATTTCCCTGACCGGACTATTATTGTTAATGGTGGCATTACAACGTTGGCTCAAATTGAGGAGCAATTAACCCATGTAGATGGTGTGATGCTTGGCCGAGCGGCTTATTCTAATCCTTACTGGCTTTCCGAGATTCAAGCTAACTATTTTAAAAATAAAAACATTTCCACGCGTCTAGAAATCATTCAGCAATTCATACCCTATATTAGCCAACAGATCGATAATGGTGTAAGATTGAACTCTATTACTCGACATCTTCTTGGGTTATTTCGCGGTCAATCTGGAGCGTCTGCTTGGCGCCGTTATTTGAGCGAACATGCACACCAACCTGGAGCTGGTGCAGCAGTACTAGAAAAAGCACTACTGTTTGTATAAATAAAGGACATTACCTTGGGTTCATTAGCACAAATTTCAAATGTAATAGGCATCACAGGGGTGCTATTGACGCTATTTGCTTACTATTTTCTGAGCGTGAACAAACTTTCATCTAGTAGCCTTATGTATTTATTGTTGAATTTTGTCGGGGCATGGTTAATTTTATTTTCACTATTATTTCACTGGAACTGGTCTTCGGTGTTGATTGAAATAGCATGGATTGTGATCAGTATCATCGGGATATATCGTTATTTCAAAGCACGCAATGTTATTATCCAGCGCGCAGCAACCATCTTGACTAGACATGAGCCCAGCGGTTCAACGGAAATAGTTGGGTAGTGTGTCGTGGATAGAGCCGCCAGCGGTCATTCTCGGGGCACGAGTAGTGGGGTTTGTTTTCCCGCTCCAACCGCGCCATCCATGGCGCTATGGATTGCATCCTGCAATCCAGTCGCTTGAAAACAAACCCCACTACTCGTGCCCCGAGAATGACCACGTTTAGCGGGAACCCCTGTGAAAATCAATGAAAGAGGTATATACTGCCTGCCCTGTGAAAAAACATAGAGAAATACAACGGTGGTGCAACATGAGTCCTCTACAATATAAGATCTATCAATTTATTAAAAATTATCTGCTGGAGCATGGTTACTCTCCAACGTTGTCGGAGGTAGCGGCCGGTATTGGAATTAGTCCGCGTTCTAAGGGGTTAATTAGTCGTTACGTGCACAAGTTACTAAAAACAGGATGGTTAATGCAGGATGGTAGGGGATATCGCAATCTTCATTTACCGTCTCTGCGCTTGCAATTATTTGTCGAGGGTGAGATCGCCGCGGGGAGTCCTGTCGAACCGACTGCACAGCAGGAGTCTCTAGATTTAGCAACTATCTTGTGCGAGGAAGGACGGTATGCTCTTACTATGAAAGGTAATTCGATGGAGAAGTTAGGCATTCTAGACGGTGATAAAATCATTTGCAGGAGGCAGTCTGTTGCGGATACTGGCAATCTTGCGGTAGTGTTATTAGACGGCGATGCAAACAAGACATTACGGTATGTCCATCATCAAGACGAAGGTAGTATTGCATTACGAGCCGCTAGTTCTGCAGCTTCTAAGGCGAAGACTTATGAACCGCACGAAGTGACTATCGAGGGAGTTGTGGTCGGCTTACTACGATTCCCCCTCGATGTTCCGTGCTAGGCCTTTTCTGTTACATGATTTAACGGAAGACGCAGCAGGCCGATAAGTATTCCCTGAAT
>Ga0207145_1050_pt1 | contig 17329 bp, 16 predicted proteins | sample Alteio_BWMinHeat_35_FD_153578 | JGI IMG/M metagenome (GOLD analysis project Ga0207145, IMG submission 153578) | Enriched cells from forest soil in Barre Woods Harvard Forest LTER site, Petersham, Massachusetts, United States -... | ecosystem: Environmental > Terrestrial > Soil > Temperate forest >...
CTTCAACTTTTGGGGCGCGACGGTGGTGGCCGTGGCGTTGTTTTTCACCTCCCTGTTTATGGCGACACGCTTTTCTTTCGCTGGCACGCACGCTTGGGCCAAGGGACCGACCGGGCCCATCGGCGCGGTCGAAAAATTAGGCATTCTTCAGAAGGTGGCGGCGCGCTGGAATTCGTGGCGCGACGAGCGTGAACAGCAGCGCATGCGGCGCCGCGTCGAGGAAACGCGCATTTCAGGCCGTAAGCCCGTTACACCCCAGTCGTTTGGCAACGGTGCTGCCCTCAACGAACCTGCAAAATCGATTCAACTTGCCGATGAGAGCGAAGTTTTTGAGGACGAAAAGGAAGAACGAGAATCGCAAAAAGAGCCAGCGCAAAAGCGAAAAGAACCCATCGTCTTTGTAGGGCCGGAAAAATCCGTTGTAAAGAAAACCGGCGAGCCGAAGATCGCAAAAGGCAATCCCAACTACAGACTGCCTTCTCCTTCCCTTCTGAGAGAAGGCGAACGAGGCCAGAAACTCGACGAAGATGAATTAAAGGACCGCGCCCGCGCCATCGAAGCCAAGTGCCTCGAGTTCGACATCCAGGGCCGCGTGACGCAAATCAATCCCGGCCCAGTCGTCACCACTTTTGAATTCAAGCCCGAAGCAGGCATCAAGTACAGCCGCATTATCGGCCTCACAGAAGATTTGTGCCTGGCCCTGCAAGCAGAATCGATTTTGATCGAGCGCATTCCCGGCAAATCCACCATCGGTATTGAAGTTCCGAATCTCAACCGCCAAACGATCGCCCTGCGCGAAATCATCGAAGCGCCCGAGTTCACCAACTCGCCCAGCAAACTGACATTGGCCATGGGCCGCGATCTGCACGGCCGCATTCGCGTCACAGACCTGGCCGCCATGCCCCACTTGCTTATCGCTGGCTCGACCGGCACGGGCAAGAGCGTCTTCATCAACTCGCTCATGATGTCCATTCTGTACAAAGCCAGCCCCGAAGATGTAAAGATGGTGCTTGTCGACCCCAAGCGCCTCGAACTGAACCTTTACGAAAATATCCCGCACTTGATTGCGCCCGTCGTCACCGACCCGAAAATCGCCTCGAACGTGCTTCGCAACGCCACCCGCGAAATGGAAAAACGCCTGAAACTTCTTGCCCAGCGCGGCGTCCGCAACATCGAACAGTACAATCGCACCTTCCAGAAGACGCAATCGCTCTCGCTCTTCGAGAATGTGGAGGAGACCGAACACAAGCCGCTTCCCTACCTCGTCATCGTCATTGACGAACTAGCCGATTTAATGATGGTGGACACCAACAACGTGGAAGAGTCCATCACGCGACTGGCTCAGATGGCCCGCGCGGTAGGCATTCACCTGATTCTCGCCACGCAGCGTCCGTCCGTAGACGTCATCACTGGCTTGATCAAGGCAAATTTCCCCGCGCGTATTTCTTTCCGCGTGGCCAGCAAAGTCGATTCCCGCACCATTCTCGATTCAAATGGTTCCGAATCGCTACTGGGCAAGGGCGACATGCTCTACCTGCCCGCTGGCTCCGCCCGCCTTCACCGCATCCATGGCCCGCTTGTCTCCGAAGACGAAATCACGGCCGTCTGCGACTTCTGGCGCCAGCAAGCACAAGCCAAGTACAACGAGCAGCTTCTCGAAGCACCCAAAGACGAGAACGGAAAGATCGAAGGCGAAGCAGGTGACGACGCCGAAGCCGGCGGTGATCCCGTTGACGACGCTCTCTATCAGGATGCCGTTCGTGTGGTCTGCGAAATGGGCCGCGCCTCGACTTCGACTCTTCAACGCCGCCTGCGCATCGGCTACGGCCGCGCCGCCCACTTGATCGACATCATGGAGAAAGATGGTATCGTCGGCCCGCCCGACGGCACGCGCCCCCGCGAAGTCCTCAAAGGCAAGTCCTGGATGAAGGAGTTCGACGAGTCGGCTCAGTGACGCCTCGAAGTAGACTCGTACTGTTTGCGACGCTCTGCGCCCTCTTCGCTGGCTACACCTCGGCTCAGACCAAGCCGCAAGTTGTCCATGTCTTCGTAGCCCTCGCCGACAACGCGCACCAAGGCATCGTCCCTGTTCCGCCCGTGCTTGGAAACGGCGATGACCCTGCACACAATCTCTACTGGGGCGCGGCTTTTGGCGTCCGCACTTACTTCAAGCACTCGCAGGAATGGAAAGAGGTTCTTTTTTACAAACAGCCCAACAGGTTCATTCTTGAGCGAAGCATTTTCCAGCGTCAAACCGACGGTGTTCTACTTATTGCAGATGCTTATCGCGGCAGCGAGATAAAACAAGCCTTAACGGATTTTTTCCGAGCAGCCGCAGGAATTCCGGACAAAGACGCTGCGGCTGGCGGCGTGATTGCCGGAGTGGTGTTTCAAGTTCCACCAGTCGCCGATCTCGTTGTATATGTCGGCCATGATGGTCTGATGGATTTCCCGCTCACAGTAGATTTCGCCGGGCATTCCGATACAAACCGCCCTGCAATCATCCTAGCTTGCGCCAGCAAATCCTTCTTCCGCGACCTTCTTCGAGCTTCCGGCGCTTCCCCGCTCCTCTGGACCACCGGGTTGATGGCGCCTGAAGCCTATACATTGAAAGCCACCCTCGATGGCTGGATCCTCCAGGAGTCGAAGGACCAGATCCGCAAGCGCGCCGCAGCCGCGTACGCAAAATATCAGAAGTGCAGTGACAGCGCCGCGATGCGCCTCTTTTCTACCGACTGGTGAATTTAGCTCGCCTTGCCGCCGTGGCTATATTCCGAGCGCTATCTTCCATTGCGACGGCGCGAACAGCGCGAATTGACACAATCGCGCCGCTCCCCATACAATTTCTAAACACCCATGTGCCGGGGTAGCTCAGTGGTAGAGCGCCGCCCTGAAAAGGCGGGCGTAGCCAGTTCGATTCTGGCCCCCGGCACCATCGGAACGTTCGCGCACTCAAGGGTTTCCCACGCAGGTCATCAGGCGAATTCCTGACCGAGTAGCAAGTCAATTCTGCACACAAAATACGCGATGGACCGGATTGCGGCCGGCTTACACTTCTTCGAAAATTCCATGTCGCAATCGATAGCTCCGCAGATGCGAGCTACCTCGAAGCTGGTTCTGATCCTCGTGTGCGGGACTGCGCAATTTTCAAGTGCGGCACGCCGCGAACAAACGTGGCGATTTGCAGTGGCGGGCGCCAACCCCAGCCCCAACGGGCCACTGCGACGGAGAAAAACGATGAAAGTGAAGAAGATGAACAAATTGAATCTTGTCCTTACTCTAGGTTTCGCTCTCATGGTCACAACGACCGCTCGCGCCCAGAACAATTCCGCGCTTAAAGGCGACTACGCGTTCAGTTTTACCGGCATGACCACCGGAGACGGCACTTCCTCGACTCCATTCGCGTCCGTCGGAAGATTCACTGCCGATGGAGCCGGGAATCTGACGAATGGCGAACTCGACGCCAACGGCTTTGGAACTAGCGAAAAAGCGGTAGCGCAACCCTTCACCGGGACTTACTCGATCGGCGCGGACAACAGGGGTGTGATGAACTTAAATATTCCAGGTGGAGGCACGCTGGCTTTCGCGATGATGGCCAACGGCAACGCTAAGTTCGTCGAGATTGACGCCTCGGGAGGCCACGGGACAGTCGGCTCTGGCACTATCGAGAAGGTGGATACGACTGCCTACAGCACAGCCAAAATCACGGGTGACTATGCGTTTGGCGTTTCCGGCTTTGACCAGTCGAACAATCGTACGGCGATGGCCGGCCGCTTTACCGCAAACGGGATGGGCGCGTTTACCAACGGAGCCGCCGACCTCAATCTGTCCGGTAATTTTTCCACTTTAAGCGTTCTTGCGGGAACTTACGCGGTTACGGACGGGACGACCGGGCGTGGCGTCTTGAATATGCCTCCCGCTGTCGGCGGTACGCCAATAAACCTGGATTTTGCCTTCTACGTGGTCAATGCCGGAAAAGTGTTTGCAATGGAGATGGATGCCCTATCTCCCGCGACCCCGCTATTAACAGGCGTCGTGCTGCAGCAGCAAACTCCTCCTATCCTGGGCTTTACCAGCACATCGCTGAATGGCGGCATGGTGATGTACGGCTCGGGGACCGGGTCCGGTGAAGCAGGGCTGCTAACGGCGAACGGGATTGGAATGCTGACATTGGACTTTAACGGTGCCTGCTTCGGCGAGGGCGGCGGCAGTGGGACGTATACTGTTGCGAGCAATGGGAGGACCACCATTAGGATCGGCCCTGCTTATGCGGCTGCCTATCTGGTGAGCTCCAATGAGGCCTTCTTCATCGTGCCGGATTCTTGTGTTTCGTTCGGGTTCGGAGAGCCACAAGCCCCAGGAACAACTTCAACGAATAGTGCCATAGCGGGCAACTATGCCGGCTCTACGGCGATTCTGACCAACGTGAAAGACGTTATCTTCTCCGGCGAATTCACTGCGGATGGTGCCAACCCCACAGGGACCATCTCTGGCACTGAAGACATCGGCGCCCCGAGCGGTCCGAGCTTGGCCGTCCCCGCCAATTACACATACTCCATCTCCTCGCCTAACGCCCCACCATATGTAAGTTGGTGGTATGTGAACGGGAACCGGGCAGGTATCGTTTACGTGATTTCCCCCTCGAAGTTTGTGGTGATGTTGTGGGACCCGTCCTCCTACAACTCCCTCTTGATCTTCGAACGGTAATTTTCACCATCAACGAAACTTTCGCAGCGAAAGTCAATCGTTCAACGCTTCGTCAACAAGGAATGGAAAAAATGAAGAAGCTGAATGTTCTTTGGATCTTGTGTTTGACATTGTTTCTTCCTTCGGCGGTTCGAGCCCAGACCGGAGTAAACAATGCCGCTATGAAAGGCGATTACGCGTTCAGTTTTACCGGCATGACCACCGGTAACGGCACTTCCTCAACTCCATTCGCGGCCGTCGGAAGATTCTCTGCCGATGGAGCCGGGAATCTGACGAACGGCGAGCTGGACAGCAACGGTCTTGGTGTAAGTCTGGGTGGCGTGGAGAAGGCCGTGGCTCTCGCGTTCACCGGAACCTACTCGATCGGAGCGGACAACAGAGGCGTGATGAACCTGAACATCCCGGGTGGCGGCACGCTTGCCTTCGCTATGTTGAGTAACGGCAACGCGAAGTTCGTCGAAATCGATGCATCGGGTAACCACGGGACGGTCGGCTCGGGAACCATGGAGAAGGTAGACACTACAGCCTTCAACACCGAAAGAATCACTGGCGACTATGCCTTTGGGGTCGCCGGCCTGGATCAGTCGAACAATCGCTCGGCCATTGCCGGCCGTTTTACTGCCAACGGATTGGGCCTAATAAGCAACGGAGCTGCGGACCAGAACATGTCGGGGAGATTCAGCACCATGAATTTGTTCGCCGGAACCTACGTGGTGACCGACACGGCGACGGGACGCGGCACAATGAACCTTCCCTCCGTGATCGGCGGTTCCCTGCTGAATCTGGATTTCGTGTTTTACATGGTTAACGGGGGAAAGTTGTTGGCAATGGACATGGATGTCGTTTCACCAGTGGCTCCTCTCCTGGTCGGGACGGTTTTGCAGCAGCAGACACCGACTGGAGGTTTCACCGATGCTTCGCTCAACGGCCCTATGGTGATGTACTTTAGCTGCGGCTTGGGCGGTGGCGGGGGACTGATCAACGCAGACGGAATCGGCGGACTAACGTTGACACTTGACCTGGGCTGTGTTTGGGGCGGTGGCGCTACGAATGAGCCAGACACTTACGCTGTCGCACCGAATGGGCGAACAGACATCAGGCGCCGTTATGGTGCTTACGCGGCTGCGTACCTGGTGGGTACCAACCAGGCCTTTCTAATCACACCGGATACTTCCACCGGCAGTTCGGCTCCGTCCGGGTTCGGAGAGCCACAAGCGGCAGGGCCGTTCAGCAATAGTTCGGTCCAGGGCACTTATGTGGGTTACACGGTGAGTCCGACTTCCCTGTACCAAACTATCTTCTCCGGTGTGTTCAGCGCGGATGGTGCCAGCCCGACCGGCACTCTTACTGGCGTGGAGGACATTAGCGCTGCGAGCGGAGCTCGTTTAGGCGTAGCGACCACCGATCAATACTCTTCAATATCCTCAGAAGGAAGAGGAATCATTTCAGGGAGCTTCGGGGCCAATTTCCCGCCCGACCCGTACAATTTTCCTGGTACCGTCTACGTCATTTCTCCCTCGAAGTTCTTCGTAATTTCTGCGGGCAATATATCGGGCTCGGGCCCCATCGTCTACCCGGTTCTCTTGATGTTCGAGCAGTAGCTCGACGGCACTGAGTTGGAGTTGAATTGCAATAATCTGAGCGGCCTAAATCGCTCTTTAGGGTCTGAACGCTCGCCAGGTCGGGCTTGGGCACTTCCATCTCAACGTGCCCAATGCGCTGTGAGCGTGCTCAGTGAGCTGGCGCAGCTGGAGCCAGCGCAAATGCGTAAAGAACATCCTGTACGGCAATGATTAGGTATTGCCGGCCGTCGAGCTCGTAAGTCATCGGCGAGGCATCCATCCGCCCTCCTGCGTTCAGGTGCCAGAGAGTTTTTCCAGTGGCCGGATCAAGCGCCAGCAAATTCCCAGAATTGTCAGCCGAGAAAAGCAGATGTCCCGCGGTGGTGAGAATCCCCGCAAGTGTTTCTCCGTCGCCCAACTCGTGATTCCACACGACCTTCCCTGTGCGGTAGTCGAGCGCTCGCATGGTCGAATTCGCCCATAGATTGCGGTCGCGGCCGCCCCAACCTTCCGGTTTTCCAGTGACGGTGTTGTAGAACACGCTGAATAGCCGCCGCGCGTTGACATAAAACAATCCAGTCTGCAAATCAAAGCTCGGCGCCATCCAATTCGTGGAGCCATCGGAACCAGGCTCGACCAACGCACCGTCTGGTGTCGGATTAGCTTCCGGCTTGGCTATTGGGCGTCCGCGAGGGTCTACGCCCTTGGCCCACGTTTGCTCAATGAACTCCGAAGTCACCAGATGCTCGCCATTCGTACGATCCAACACGAAGAAAAATCCGTTGCGGCTCGCTTGTGCAAGCAGCTTACGCGGCTTGCCCTTGAACTCCGCGTCGAACAAAACGGGCGTTTCCACGGCGTCCCAATCATGCACGTCATGCGGCGACGGTTGGAAATACCACGCGAGCTTCCCCGTGTCTGGATTCAGCGCGACGATAGAGCAGGTATAGAGATTGTCCCCAGGCCGTCCCTCGCCCGCGAGCACCGGATTAGGATTCCCTGTTCCCCAATACAGAAGATTTAGTTCAGGGTCATACGTGCCCGTCATCCACGTCATTCCGCCGCCGTGATGAATAGCATCACCGTCCTTCGGCCACGTTTCCGAACCCGGTTGGCCGGGTTCCGGCTCGGTGTTCCAGCGCCACTGAATCTTGCCTGTCTCAGGATCGATGGATTCCAGGAAGCCGGGCACGTCCGTAACGTCTCCGGAAACGCCGACAATGACGTGATCGCGAATGACCAGCGGTGCCATCGTCGAAAAATATTCAAGCTTTGGATCGGCCAGTTCAACATCCCAGCGCACGCTGCCGTCCTTGGCGTTAAGACAGATCAGGTGCGCGTCGGGTGTCGTGAAATAGAGCCAATTCTTGTACATCGCAAGACCACGATGCCCGATGTGATCGCCCTCAGACTTGCGTTCGTAATGCCAAATCCTCCGGCCAAAGCGCGCATCCACCGCCCACACGTTGTCCGGAACCGAAAAGTAAAGAATGCCGTTCACCACGAGAGGTGTCGACTTAATCGTTCCGGCGTGCGGCTGAAAAGCCCACGCAAGAGTAAGAGCATTGATATTACTGGCGTTAATCTGATCGAGCGTGCTGTAGCGCTTCCCGGAGTAGTCCCCATTATAGGTTGGCCAGGTATCTATCGCGGGCTTGACCAGCGCCGCCGGATCGAGCCCCTGCGCATTACTGAACGACGGCCACAGAGCCGCAGCAACAACGATCAGCATCAGTATGCCGCGTCCATGTTTCGCGGTGAACCGCCGGCGTGCACGATCCTCTGCGTTCACATTTCTGTCGCGCACGTTATGAATCGCTTCACGGAAGTGAGGAAGCATTCCCGCTCCTGTCGTTAACTTTTCGCTGCTGTAGTTTTACTTCAAAGTTTCCAAATAGGCGAAAAGGTTGTGTACTTCGGCCTGCGTGACCTTGCTCAACATCTCTTGGTGCGCCGACAGCGGATCCTGCAGTTCCACTTTCACACGCTCGCGCGAGAACGAGCGGTACCAGCCCGAAGCATCGCGCAGCCCTATCTCAAAATCGTCCACGTGCACCACCGGGCCTTTGATCTGTTCGCCCGAGGGCAACGTCACCACCGCAGTCGCGTGCCGCCCACCGGGATACAGCATGTGTGCTTCGAGTTCGATGGGAGAGTACTTGCTGGCGACCTTATCGAGATCGCCCGAGGGAGAATGGCATTTATTGCAGCCGCCGGCACCGTTAAAATAAGTCTTCCCCGCTTCGGCATTCCCGGTGAGCATTTTTTCAACTGGATAGCCCCTCGGCAGTCCGCTTGAACTAAGCGCTTCGGCTGCGCGCGCGTGTAGAAAGGCCGCGATATCGTTCACTTGCGCATCCGTCAAAGGCATCGCTGGCATGCCCTTATCCGGCCGCCCGTGGCGAATCACGTCGCCGATCAAATCACCCTTCACGTCATGCGCCACCAGCGTCGACCGCACCAGGTCAGGCCCGCGAGCACCGGTGGCATCCGGTCCATGGCAAAACCCACACGCTTGTTCAAACTGTTTGTGCCCGCGCTCAATCGCCGGATCTTGAACCTCAGCCTGCGGCCTGGCAGGAGCTTTCGCAGCTCCAATAAGTAAAAGAAGTGACAAGGAAAGAATGAAGGTTATGGCCACTCGCATCTGGAAAGCAAAACCGTGCTCTCGAATCGTCAATGCTCACCTCGCCCAGCGTGGATTCTAGCACCGAGTCTCTTGGACTGCACCCAGTGAGCTCATCGTGTCACGCTGCGGCCCCCAGATTGTCGCGCTATGGCGCGCCGATCCTTTTCGCCAGATCCGGAGCCAACTGCTGGAAATGGCGAACTTTGAAAGTATAGATTCGCTCGCAATCCGCTTCCCTTGCACAACGCAGATGAATTGCGTCATGAATACGGCCTCCGATCCATCCCTTGTCGGCGCAATCGCGGATCGTCTCTCGGTACATCTGCGGCGTGACACTAATGATGTTGAAGTAGGGCAGAACGTCTTCTTCCAGTACCTTCCAGGCTAGCGCGGGATGAATAGGAGGTTTGAACGGTGTACCTGTAAGAACTGAATAGGCTTCGGTTAACCCGTGACCACTGACAAAACCTTCGATTTTCTTCTCACGAACCGATTCGAGAGCCGCGTCCGATTGGGCGTAGTGTGGGTGGTCCTCAATGGTTCCCGCTACCAAGACCGGCGTATCAAAGTAGACCCTCATAGTCCCGATAGGTATTTGATTCGCGATTCCCGCTCATCGTCAACCATGTTATCCCAGTCGAATCCTTTAGGGGCTTTTCCAATGTAGACCCAGAGGCCCTTTTTCTTAACCATTGAGGGCTGCTGCTCGACGGGCTTAAGGAGCACGCCTTCTGGGCGCTCCTCAATTTCCAGGTCGCTCCCCTGTCGCAGACAGAAGCGATCCCGCACGGGCTTAGGAAGGATGATTCGGCCAGCTTTGTCAATTTTGACGTTCATGCCATTTAGAATGGCATATGCCATTTGAAATGGCAAGCTGCTGCCTCTCCAAGGGCGCCCATCTTCTAACGGCCGTCCCCCATGTTGTTCATATTGCTTAGAGCTGTCGGCTTGTCCAGCGAATCGGTGGCCGCAGCACCAGTGATGAGCCGCGCGCCCCGGCTAAATGTCAGATACTCAAAGCCCCACTGAACGAAAACCAAAATGCGGCTCTGAAATTCCACGATGTAAATCAAATGGATAAAAAGCCATGTGAGCCATGCAAATAGCCCCGCCAGGTGAAACCCGAAAATATTGGCAACGGCTGCCGCTCGCCCAATGACGGCCATGTCTCCTTTATTGAAATAGTGAAACGGCTTGATGTCCTTCTTCCCTGCCAAGCGGGCGCGAATCGTTTTCGCTGCGTAGGCTCCGCCCTGGATGGCCACCTGCGCGACACCGGGCAGCGGCTGCCCATCCACTCCTTGAGAAAACGCCAGGTCGCCAACGATAAAAATGTCGGGATAGCCAGGCACAGTGAGGTCTGGATTGACCTTAATCCGCCCGCTGCGGTCTGTCCCAGCGTGCGTGCGTTCGCCTAGTTTTCTCCCGAACGCATTTGTGGTGACGCCGCCAGCCCAAAGCACAGTTTTCGCCGCCAGTCGCTTCGATTCATCGCCCGCTTTATAAGTGACCCCTTCGGCATCGATGCACGTCACCATCACGTCCTTGGTCACTTCGACGCCAAGACGTGAAACAAGCTTTTCCCCTTTCGCAGAAAGCTCCTCGGGAAACGCATTGAGCACCCGAGGCCCGCCTTCCATAAGAATGATGCGCGCTTCACGCGGGTTGATCCGGCGAAAATCGTTCTTCAGCGTTTCGTTAGCGATCTCCGCAAGCGCCCCTGCCAGTTCCATTCCCGTCGCACCAGCGCCAACGATGACAAACGTCAGCCACGCACGCGCTTCTTCTTCGCTTGTCGAACGCTCGGCGCACTCAAACGCGTACAGAATCTTGTGCCGAATCGCGGTCGCTTCCTCGACGGACTTCAGGCTAGGTGCCCATTCGCGCCATTCATCATTCCCGTAGTAAGAAGTCTGAGATCCCGTCGAAACTATTAGCGAATCGTAGGAAAACGCAGCCCCGTCCCGCAAAATCACCCGCTTTGCCTCGGGTTCGATGTCCGCCGCCTCGCCGAGCAGCACCTGCGTATTTTTTTGCCGGCTCAAAACCCCGCGCAACGGCGCTGCAATCTCCCCCGGCGATAGCGACCCCGTCGCAACCTGATAGAGCAGCGGCTGAAAAAGATGAAAGTTGCGGCGATCGATCAACGTCACATCCACCGGCGCGCGCTTGAGTTTCTGCGCGGCATTTAGTCCACCAAATCCACCGCCCAGAATGACCACATGGTGCCTCTGTTCCATACCAGCCGTCCTCCGCACGCAACCTCACCCTCGCTAGTATCATCTCACCTACGATGGTTTCCGCAATTCAGATGCTCGTAAAGAGCGCACCGATGCGGCCTTCCTAGTGCCGCCCATGACATGAAAACGAAGCCCCTAGCCGATCCGCTGAGCCGAGAACGGATGGAGCGCAACACCCTCCGGCTGCTCTGTTCCGTTCTTGTAAAACCTGGAACCCGTCTGGAAATCTGCCGCGTTTTGCAACCGAATGATTTCCTTGACCCGCTGCGAAGAATTGTTTTTGAAGAAGTTTTGGCTGCCGGCGACATCAGTTCGCGCCAACTTCGCGCTTCCCTGCCTGCTCGCGTAACCAGCCGCGGTTTCCCCGAATTCGATCTGGACAAACTGCTCGCCCCAAAGCTCGCAAGCGAAGCCGAAATCGAGCAGTTGTTCGAAAGCACTCTGCACCTGCTCAGGCTCGGCGGCGCCGAGGAACCCACCCTCTTTGCATCCGGTGTCGATGTTCAAGACTAACTATCGTGTCTTAACTCTTTTCGAATCGCTTGCGCTCACCGGCTACATCGCCTGGTTTATCTGGCAACTTCAAACCGCGCATCCGTTTGCGTGGCTCGTCTTTCCCGTCTGGCTGCTCGCTAGCATCGCCCTCCATCGCGACACGCCCAAAACACTAGGCTGGCGGATTGACAACCTGTGGCCTGCAACCCGCCAGGGCCTTATGATTTACGCCGTCCTGATTCTCGGCACCTTACTTACGGGTTTGTTGTCTGGCGCTTTCCACCGCCCGCCGCCTCGCGTCACCGAACCTTGGCGGTTCTTCGCCTACGCCGCTTTCTGCTTGTTGCAACAAATTGCTTTAAATTCTTACCTAACGAATCGCCTTCTCTATGCCCTCGAAAATCCTCGCCTCGCAGCCCTCATCGCTGGCGGCATCTTCGCCGCGCTTCACTGGCCCAATCCCGTTCTCGTTCCCTTAACCTTCATCGGAGGCGTCGCTATGAGCTGGCTCTTCTCTCGCGAACGCAACATCTTCCCGCTCACCGCTGGACAAGCCATTCTAGGCACACTGACATGGTGGGTCTTCCCGGTAGCCTGGCATCACGGTATGCGCGTTGGCCCCGGCTTCTACACCTTCCATCAGTAATTGGGGATCAATACTTGTAGGGGCCGGGCTTGCCCGGCCCGCACATGCTCAGCCCAACCTGTCCAATCGCTGGTGGGCGAGACTCGTCCAGCATTTCCGCCCATCACTGCCAGCAGCGTCACCTACAAATTTAGATGATTGTAATCCCCTGCCGTTCTTCGCGAGTCTTTCCCCTTCGAACGCAATCCATTAGATTTTTCCCACACGCCCGGAATCACCAACGCGCATTTCGGACAAGCCCCTCGCGCCAACCGATTCTCCAGCACATCGTGCCATGATCTCCGAATCACCAACTCCCCGCACTTCGGGCAATAAGTATTCGCACTGTCGCTGAAAATATTTCCTTCGTACACATAATGCAGCCCCGTTTCCAAAGCGATCGCCCGAGCCCGGTGCAGCGTCTCCGGAGGCGTGCGAGGCTTATCCTGTAACTTGAAATCCGGGTGAAACGCCGTGAAATGTAAAGGCACGTCCGGCCCAAGATGCGTCAAAATCCATTCCGAAAGCCTGCGCGTCTCCCCCGGATCGTCATTCAGAGTCGGAATCATCAGGTTCGTAATTTCAAACCACACGTTAGTTTCTTTCTTCAACCACTCCAGCGTATCCATTACCGGCTGAAGATGCGTCAGTGTGATCTTCCCGTAGAATCCCTCGGTAAACGCCTTCAAATCTATGTTCGCCGCGTCAATGTGATCGTAAATGTCGTGGAACGCCTCGCGAGTGATGTACCCATTCGAAACCATCACCGTCTTCAGTCCATATTCCTTCGCCGCCTTGCAAATATCGATCACGTACTCACCCCAAATCGTCGGCTCGTTATACGTGAACGCAATCGAATCGCATCCATGTTGCATCGCCAGCAACGGCACATCTTCCGGCGCTACATGCTGCGAGCGCACTTGGTCTTGCCGCGACTTCGAAATATCCCAGTTCTGGCAAAAGAAGCATCCCATGTTGCATCCTGCGGTACCCATGCTGAACACACGCGTCCCCGGCAGGAAATGACTCAGCGGTTTTTTCTCGATTGGATCGACTTGCAGTGCCGCAGGCGCTCCATACCCCAAGTTATAAAGCTTGCCACTTTGATTTACGCGAATAAAACAAAATCCCGACTGTCCTGAATGAATGTGGCAATGCCGAGGGCACAGGTAACAATGCACGCGTCCGCCGGCTTCCGGCTCCCACCAGCGCGCTTCGTGCAATTCTTCCGTCTTCTGGAGGATTTTTATCTCGCTCATACACAAATCCTCCTTCTCCTCAAATCATACGCCCCCGGTGCGTCCCATCGCCAAATTATGTTTTTGCTTTGCGTTCTAACGAAGGAAGATCAAGCTTCAGGCGTGGTGCCGGATGCTCCGCTGCACGCGCCGCCGTTCCGCGGCCCAGTCCACAAAATTCATCATGTTCGAACGGTATTTCCAGGATAGCCGGAGGAATTTTCGCGCGTCCAGATTTGCCGCTTCTTTCCCGAGGAACGTCTCAAATCGCCACCGCAAGTACGGACTCTTCCAGGGATGCAACCGGTATCCGCGCGCAACCGTCCAGTAATACCGCAGCGTCTTCAACATTGTTCTTACACGGGCCGGGGCGCCCGCTACCAAGCCTTTCTAAGTCTTAACTCCCGCCCAGCGGCGCGGACATATGTTCATGCACCAGCAACCACCCTGTTGGCCGCTTCTCCCAAATTCCTGTATACCGGACGTCTATTTCTACAGCTTTACTGTCCTTTGTTTTTTCCGATAAATGCATCGAAACTGTAGTCCACGCTATCGTTCCGTGCCGCCGCACCTTCAAATCCTTGCCCGCCGTCAACGATCCGCTCTCCATATTGTCAAAGATCGCCGCCTTCACGCCCTCGTGGTATTCCCTCCAACTATGATAGGAAAACGGAGCAACGTCGTAGAACACCAGCCCGTCTTCCTTCGCATAAAATTTTGCGGGATTATCTGCATTCCCCGTGCTCCACGCCGCACAATACCCGTCGATGAGTCTGCGAAAGGTCGCATCATCGGTAGCCTTCTGCTGCGCCCGCGCTCCTACAAACGTCAGTAATCCGCCCGCCAGCGCCAATGCAACGTATAAAAGCCAGCGCCACCGTTCGCCACTTCTGGCGTTTCCATTTTCTATGTACAAGACCATCTCCGTTCGCCGAGAGAATTCTCCGGCATTAGGGGTGAGAAAATCCACTTCAGTTCCGAATACCCTATGGCGAATCGTCCCAATTTGCAAGAAGAGTCTAGTGCCCCCCATCGCCTTTGCCCCCCAGCCTCCCTTTTCGGTTCCCCTCCCTTTTCGCCGACGCCAGCCGCCATTGGCCGGTAATTCCACCCTCTTGGCCGAATAGCAAATGCGCCCCTCCTCCGCACCGCTTACTCTCACTCGTGGGCAGACAAATCGCCCGTAAGTGAGGTAATTATGGAATCCCGGCAACAATCCGAAAACGCTCGCCGAGGCCTCTTGGGACGAATCATGGTAATCCTTGGCTCCATGGCCCTCCTCGCCGACCTCTCTTTCCTCGTGCGGCCCATCGAACGTCTCGCTGAAAAGCTCAATGAAGGTCTATTCGGCCTTCTTCCGACCGTTGGCCTATCTTTTATCCACGCCGCCAAGGCTATCGCCTTCGACCAAGTCGACTACTTCTCCCTCGTCGCCCGTATCTTGGTATTATTCACCGCGGTGGTTGCCGTCATCGTTGGTATCTCTTTGCTCAAATCGCCGTCCGCTCGCGCAATCAATGGAGACCTCTTGAAGGAATACCTGTCCAGTGAACGGGAGACTCGCAATGGATGATCGAGATATGGACTCCCATCGAGACAATCGCCGCCAAAGGCCTCGCGTGATAGGCGGCATCATTATCGGCGGCAAAATGAATTCTGAATCTTCCCGCGTCGGCCTCGTCTGGGGCGCGTTGATCGTTGCCGCCGGCATCGCTCTTCTCCTCGACCATTTGGGCTTTGTCGCCATCGGCTCCCTCTTCCGCTTCTGGCCCATGATTCTGATTTTCTTCGGCGTCGGCCACCTCTTTACTCCTTCGAACCGCGCCTGGGGTGGAATTCTCATCGTCGTCGGCGCGGTCTTCCAATTGAACGCCCTCGGTATTACGCATGTTCACTTCGCCGATCTCTGGCCTTTGGCCATTATCGCCGTCGGCCTGATCCTCATGTGGAGCGCCTTGAAGCCCCCCTCGGTCCCGAAAGGTTCGGCGGAGTCTCCGGATATGTTCAACGCCGTCGCCATCTTCAGCGGTTGCGAGCGCCGCGTCAAAAGCCAGAATTTCAAAGGCGGCCGCGCCACTTCCATCTTTGGCGGAGTCGAACTCGATCTCCGCGACGCAAAAATCGAAGGCGAGGAAGCTACCATTGAGGTTAACTGCATCTTTGGCGGCGCTGAGATTCGCGTCCCCGATTCCTGGAATGTCAATTCCAGGAGCATTCCCATCCTCGGCGGTTTTTCCGACAAAACACACATTTCCTCAGCGGAAGACGCCGCCGGAGGCAAACGCAAAACACTTATCATCACCGGTGTCGTCGTCTTTGGAGGCGTGGAGATCGACAACTAACCGGTCTTTATGCATCCACTCCTCACACCGATTAGCCGCTTTGGCCTCTATCTTCTCGCCTGGCTACCGCTTGCTTTAATCCTGATTTATCTGATGGCCGTGCCAGGCCGTCTCGGCTGGTTCGACGCCACCGTGCTTATCATCCCGCTCTGCCTCATCTACCAATTCGTCTGCCTCTCCGCCTGGTACTCCTGCAAAGCCGCTCCTATTCAAAAGAGCACCGCCCAGCGCATCTGGCTGACCCACGTTTTGGCCGCCGCGCTCCTCAGCCTCCTCTGGGTCTTGCTCGCAAAGCTTCTCGCCTACGGCCTCTCGCAAACGCCTTCGTTTAAAGGACTCGACACTCGCTTCTCCTCCCAAATTCCCGTCATCTTCGGCGCCGGTTTTCTTCTCTACCTTCTCTCCGTCGCCTCTCATTACGTCATTCTCGCCATCGAGGACTCCAACAAAGCCGAAATCCGTGTTCAGGAAACCAGCATCCTCGCCCGCGATGCAGAACTGAAAGCTTTGAAGGCGCAGGTCAATCCTCATTTCCTCTTCAATAGCCCCAACTCCTGCGTGATCATCTGCAAATCCATCGCCGGCTTCATGGGGTTTCGCTGGCTCGTGCAGTAAACGCCATGCTGGCCCACAAGCACCAACGCATTCGTCATGCGATCCAGTGACACCGCCAGCCGCCCGCGCTCCCGGCCATACATCTGCTCGGAGTGTTCCAACTCATCCTTGTGTTCTTCAAATGCGTTCATCGCTGCGCTCCTCGTGTCTTTGCGCGCGCAAAACTGCCGCCCCAGACGGTTGCACTTCGGGCACATACCACTCGCACCAAACTTTACCCCATGCCAGTCACGGAACATAATTCGCTGAAGCCACAAAGAGGCGTTTTGCTCGCTTCTCACGGCCCAATCCGTAGGTCTTGCGGGATGTAGTCCGGCCTCTCGGCAACCTTGAAAAAGTTTCGGCTGGAGCAAATCTGACAATGCGACGATCCGATCTCGTGCAGCACAAGGAAAAAGAGAAGGGTGGCGTCACGCGCACTTCTCAAATTGTGTTCGGCGAACGCCAGCATCTGCTGCGCGTCCTCGATTCGCTCGAAGGCACGGATCTGCCGATCGCCCGGCTGCAACAGGAGCGCCGCACTCTCGAAGACTTGATTCACATGCGCACCCGCGAGCTCAATCAAATCAACACCGCCTGGGACGAAAAGATTGGCCTCGTTCTCAGCGCGGATGCCAAACCCGAAATGCTCGAAAAGCTCGTCAAGCAAGCCCCCGAGGAAGATTTCTATCTGCTGCGCCTGATCAGCGAGCATCCTCGCTCCAACGCAAAAACTCTCAACAAACTCGCCAAGCATCCTTACGGTGCGATTCGCGAAAATGTCGCCCGCCATCCGAATGCCGATGCGGGCACGCTTACTTGGCTTAGCAAAGATCGCAGCCAGCCGCTTTGGTATCTCGTCGCCTTCAATCCCAACACGCCCACTCCTCTCCAGCG
>Ga0207145_1052_pt1 | contig 17232 bp, 14 predicted proteins | sample Alteio_BWMinHeat_35_FD_153578 | JGI IMG/M metagenome (GOLD analysis project Ga0207145, IMG submission 153578) | Enriched cells from forest soil in Barre Woods Harvard Forest LTER site, Petersham, Massachusetts, United States -... | ecosystem: Environmental > Terrestrial > Soil > Temperate forest >...
GGGAAAATTCGGCGTTGATGCGGGGGCGGACTTTGTAGGAGTCCAGCACGAAAGAGCCTTGACCGATTTGGGTGGTGGGGACGGGGCGGATCTGGTCGGCGAGGATGAGGGAGCTGGCGTCGAGCTCATCTTCATCGTACAGAGGGACGCGGAGGGCGGCGTCGATGGTGCCAACGTTGCCGGATTGGGCGTCTTTGAGGACGACGTCGAGGCGATAGAGGCCGGAGCGGAGCGGGACGGACTTCTGGTAGATGGAAGAGAGATTGACGGAGGACTGGAAGAGCGAGTCGGGAAAATCGCGGGAGACAACGTCTTCAAAGGTTTGCACTACGCGGCCGCTGAGAGTGGTGATGCGGCCGTAGAGATTTAGCGTGGCGGATTGTATGCCGTCTTTGCCGCGGAAGCTGAGGTCGCGATTGGGGACTTGGAGAGTGATGGGGACGAGGACGGAATCATGGGTGACGCGGAGGAAGTCGAAGCGGTAGTCCATGTGAATTTGGTTACGAAGGATTCGTGACGTGACCATTTCGGTGAGGTCTTTGAAATGTTCAGGCGGGCGCTGGACTTTGAAGTAGGTTTCGAGATTTGAGAATTCGTCAATGCCGATGCCGCCGATTGGTGCGGGGAGAGTGGTGCCGTTGGTGTTGGAGAAGCGCTGGGCTTTGCTGCCGCCAGTGAGGGCTTCGATTGTGCCGAGGCCTGCGCCAGGAACGTGGGAGAGGGCGTCAACTTCGCCGGGATCCATGGTGAGGTGATATTCGCCGGAGCCGGTGGGATCGACAAACCAGAGCTCGATATTGTCGCCGATGTCCTCGAGATGACGGTAGCGCCAGATATCGAAAGCATGGACGGTGGTCGAACCGCCGCCCTGTTCTGGGGGACGATCGAAGGTGCTGCCGGCGGCGTGGGAATCGATTTCGTCGGGCGGGCCCCAGAGGATGTAGATGTGGCCGCGATCGGTTTTCCAGCCGGGGATGCCGGAGGAGAAGCGGTCGTTGGCGTAGGCGATGCGGCGATAGTGCTCTTCGCGCGCGGCGTTATCGGGAGAGTCGGGATCGGGATTGCGGCGGCGCCAGAATTCTTCGATGAATTGATCGCGCTCTTCGTTGGTGGTGAGGCGGAGGAAGGCGTCTTTTTCTTCTTTGGTGATGATGTAAATCACTTCTTCCGTGAGCCAGGTATTTTGGGTAGCGCTTTCCTTGGCTAGTTTGCGGGCCTGCTGGATGCGGTCTTTTTTGGTGAGGGGCTTGGGCGCGGGATTTTGCGTTTGCGCGAGCGGTTGATCTTGCTCGGCGGCAGAGTGGGCGGAAAGAAGTGCGAAGCAGAAGAGTGTGGGAAGGATCGCCGAGTACACGCGACGCATAAGGACACCTCGCTACAACCCCAGAGAACAGCCGTTATGGCACTCAGAATCCGAGGAGCGCGGGCGGGTTGCCTGGCATCTGAAAGTTAACGCAGGGGTGAGACGACGGTAGCTCCCCAGGATGCGGGGTCTACGTCGCGGGCATGCTGCGAAATGAGCCAGCGATGACCTTCGACGTCGGTGAGGCCGTACTGCAGTTCTCCGTAGACGGTTTCTTGAAGCTCTTCCCAAATCGTTGCGCCGTGGAGCTTGGTGTTGGCGTAATGTGCGCGGACATCCGGAACGATGATCGTGAGCATTTGCGTTCCGCAGCCGAGCTTCGCGGGCGTTTCGCTGCGGCCCTCGCGAGGACCGCTTAACATGATATGCGCGTCGCCGAGGTACATCTGGATGCCGGCGAGCGGGTTGCCATAGCGGTAGTACTCGGTGAATCCGAAGACGCGCGCGAGCCAGTCGGAGGCCGCCGCCAGGTCGCGGTAGCAGAGATGCGCGAGCATTGTGGAAGTCGGCACGGAGCGGTTATGCATGGAGGTAGTCTCCCTCGATTTGAGCTCAGATTAAAGACGATGGTTGCTCATATTTTCTTTCGCCCGAGTAGAGCGGAATTGCGGTGACTCTGGCCTTGGAGGCCGGCAAATAGATGTGAGGGCGCTGCGTCGGAGGGGCGTCAAGAGCATATTGACATCCTGGATATCGACAGGGAGAATAACCCTCATAGAGAAGTATCCTGACTGGCGGGAACACATGAAACCCCTTCGCGTGGCCCTACTGCTAGGCATTGCGGCTGTGGTGTTTGGCCGCTCCATCCCTTCCCTGCTACTCATGGGCCAAGAGCCTTCCCCGAGGACCGCCGGCGCAGCCACGCCGGAGACGGTTCCACCCGCCGACGGCGGGATGGGGGTGGCAGCGAGCCAAATGCATTCGATGCAAGAAGGCCTCCAGGAATATCGAAAAGAGAATTTCAGGGCAGCAGCAATGAAGTTCGAAGCAGCGGTGGCAAATCCAGCCGCAGGTATGCAGACGGCACATGCCTATGCATGGCTGGCTCGCACGTACCTACACCTACATCGAGTGCAAGACGCCGAAACCGCAGCGCGCAAGGCAACGGAGACGGACAAAGAGCTGGGGAACGCGCAAACAGCAGTGGCTGAGGTGTATTTTCGGGAAGGGAAACTGGCGGAGGCCGATGAGTTGCTGGTAGGGCAGGTGAAGAAACAGAACGCGATGGCTCGAACGTACCTGGGACTGGCCAAAATCCGGCGAGCGACGGCCAACTACAAGACGGCGCGGATGTTGACCGAAATTGCCCACAAGAACGACCCGAAAGATCCGGATATCGATGAGTCCTGGTTACTTTCCATGACGCGGGAGGAGCGCATGGAAGAATGGAAAAAAAGACTGGCAGAAGGCCGATACGAGAACGGAGAGGAAAAGCTCGAGCTGGCGGCAGCCATCGCAGTGGGGGAAGACCGGAACAAGAATCAAAACCGGTCTTGCAGGCTGGTGAACAAAGTGAAGGCGACGGAAACCAAGCTGGAGCCGCGGATGCTGGACCCGAGGCGATTCGGAAGTTACCAACTCGGCGTGAAAGTGAATGGCGTCAAAGCGATGCTCGAGTTGGACACGGGGGCGGGCGGGATACTGGTGAGTACGCGGATTGCGGAGAAGGCAGGGCTAGCGAAGATTGCGGATAACGCGATTGGAGGGATAGGAGACAAGGGCGCGGCGAATGGGTATGTGGCGTTCGCTGAGAAAGTGCAAATCGGCGAGCTGGAATTTCAGAACTGTTATATCGATGTAGTGGACAAAAAGCGAAGTTTGGACGTGGACGGGCTCATCGGAGCGGACGTATTTTCGGACTATCTGGTGGACATCGATTTTCCGAATCAAAAACTAAAGCTTTCCCCGTTGCCGCCGTACCCCGATCAAGCGAGCGAAGAGGCATCGTTGGAGTCGGGAGAGACGTCCAGCGCGAAATTGCATGATCGCTGGATACCACCTGAGTACAAAGATTTCGAGAGAGTATACCGCTTCGGGCACATGTTGCTTCTGCCAGTGGAATTGAACAAGGCACCCATTCGGCTCTTTTTGCTGGATACTGGCGCATGGGACAACACTCTCTCGGTTGAAGCGGCGAGAGAGGCTTCGAAAGTCCATAAGGACGCCGATATTCAAATAAAGGGACTGAGCGGACAAGTTAAAACAGTCTATACGACGGGGGAGATATTGCTGAGGTTCGGAAGGTTCCAGCAGAGACGGACCGACATGGTTGCGTTTGACCTGAGCAATACGAGCAACCACGTCGGTACGGAAGTCTCTGGTGCACTGGGATTTGCCATGTTGTACATGCTGGATATCAAGCTCGACTACCGGGACAATCTGGTTAATTTTGAGTACGACCAGAAGCGGTTCCACTAGGCGCCCTCACCAAATAAGCGCTAGCTTTACACCTCGAACGGTGGCTCCCACCGGACACGCAATGGCCTGGACCGATTTTCACTCCACAATAATGCGGTCGGCCCACTCGACGAGCGACACGAAGATCGCGGGATTGCCGAATTTTGCTCCCCATTGATTCAAGTCTGTTTCCGTGACCCCACGGGCCCGGGAACAGGCTCCTCAAGAAAAGATCGGAATGTGTTTTGCGACTACTTTTTCGAGAGTTTCGCTCAGCGGGGGCCAGCCCACGGGTAGGATAGCGCTCACCATGGACTTGCGCATCAGAGAGGTCGCCTCGGCGAGGAGGAAGATTTGTACTTCGTGACCGGCTTCCGCGAGAGCGAGTCCGTGCGCGAAAGGAAACGAAGCCCTTGTCGGGTCGTCAGGTCCCCACGCGCTTTTCATCATGATTTTCAAAGGCTTTTTTGATTCTTGCGGCTTCACACCGAAACCGAGAAAAGGCAAGCCGGCAAGTTGAGCCAGAAACGCACGTCGCGCCATTGTATTAGTCTCCTGAAGTGGACTCCATCACTGGAAGAATTGCCGCGAGTTTACACCTATTATGGGCGGGAGCGAGTAGGAAAAACGTGAACGGCGACTACTGTCTTCGAGCGTCGTCTTGAAAAGCCTAGATTGCGAGGAGAGCAGCGAACGGGGCTAGCGTGCGGCGATGCCGGGGCATTGACACAGAGTGCTATCCAGCATACCGTTCGCGGCCAATGAGAAAATTTGGTTAGGGCTGATGAAGGACTAATGAAGAACAGACTTTTGGTAGCGGGGGTTGTTGCGGCGGCGGTGGCGATTGGGGCTTCGTTGCTGGCGAGCTGGGGCGTGGTGTCGGTGCCTGCGGTGGTGCTGGTGAGTTTGCGGTGGCTGGCGATTTTGTTGGTCGCAGCGTATGCGACTTCGCGGCGGTCGCTGACTGGATGGATTTTTGTTGGGCTTTTGGCGGGGGCGGAGCTGGGGCATGACTGGCCGGGTGTGGCGGTCAAGCTGCAACTGCTGGGGACGATTTTTTTGCGGTTGATCAAGGTGATTATTGCGCCGTTGCTGTTCGGAACGCTGGTGGTGGGGATTGCCGGGCATGCGGATCTGAAGAAAGTAGGGCGGCTGGCGCTGAAGTCGCTGGTGTACTTCGAGGTGGTTTCGACGATCGCCCTGTTGATCGGGTTGGCGGCCATCAATCTGAGCAGAGCGGGTTACGGGGTGGTGTTGCCGGCTGCGTCGGGCGAATCGCTGAACGTGGTGCCGCACACGGCGACGCAGATGATTACGGATATTTTTCCGGAGAGCATCGCGAAGTCCGTGGCAGAAGGGCAAGTGCTGCAGATCGTTGTGTTCAGCGTGCTGTTTGGCATGGCTCTGATTCTGGTGCCGGAACCGAAGCGGCGGCCGATGCTGGAGTTTGCGGGAAGTCTTTCGGAGACGATGTTCAAGTTCACGAATCTGGTGATGTATGTGGCGCCGATTGGCGTGTTTGGGTCGGTGGCGTACACGATCGGGCATCTTGGGCTCGGAGTGCTGCTGCCGCTGCTGAAGCTGCTGGGGACGATGTATGCGGCGCTGACATTTTTTGTGGTGTGCGTGTTGTTTCCGATTGCGTTGCTGGCGCGGATTCCGATTAAACGATTCGTGCACGCGGTGACGGAGCCGCTGACGATTGCGTTCGGTACGGCAAGTTCGGAAGCGACTTTGCCGCGAGCGATGGAGGAGATGGAAGCGTTTGGCGTGCCGCGGGAGACGGTGGCGTTCGTTTTGCCGACCGGGTACAGCTTCAACATGGATGGAGCGGCAATTTATCAGTCGCTGGCGCTGATTTTTGTGGCGCAGGCGGCGGGGATGCACCTCTCGTTTGGACAGCAAGCGATGATGATGCTGACGCTGATGATCAGCAGCATGGGGACGGCGGGGGTGGCGCGCGCTTCGCTGTTGATTGTGTTTGGGACGGCGACATCGTTTCATTTGCCGATGGAGCCGCTGTTTTTGCTGTTTGCGATCGACCAGTTAATGGATATGGGGCGGACTGTGGTTACCGTGTTGGGGAATTGCGTGGCTTGCGTGGTGATTGCGCGATGGGAGGGCGAGATGGGGGAAGAAGTAATGACGTAGAGGAGTAAGGACGCAGGGACAGAGGACGCGGAAGAAAGAGAAAGAAAAGAAAGAAGAGAAAGAAAAGAAAGACGGGCACGGCGTGCCGTGCCCCTACGGGCTACATTTCGCGGTAATTCAAAAGAAGAAGACCAATTAAGACGAGGCAGGTGGGCCAGAGCCATGCCATTCTGTCGCGCACTTTATTTTCCGCAGGGAGCCGGAGTTCCAGCCATCGGGACCAGCCTGCTACGATGCCGAAGACGGCGAGAGGAGCGTGGCTCAGCTCGGCGAGGACTTCTTCTTTGATGTTGCCGAGGCTGTGCGAGTGCGTGAGCAGGAGAGCGCTGGCGGCGGCTACGAGCGCGGGAAAAACCAGGCGGGCGCGCTCGGTGGCGACGCGGCCGGTTTGCACGCGCCATTCGAAAATGGCGAGCGCGATGACGAGCAGCGCGAAGATGCGATGAAGCAGGACTTCTGGATCCTGGAGCGTGACCCAGAAGCCGTTGGGGCCCAGGGGCCAAGTCTCGGGATCGCTTCTTAAGAAAAGAAACGCGGAGAGACCTAGAAAAATCAGGGGCCAGTTGCGCGCCCACGGGAAATGCTTTGTCCGGGCGAGAAAAGCGAGGAGGCCCATGGCTAAAACGATCAGGCCCGCCCAGTGGTGGTTGTACTCGGACCAGGATTTTTCGGCGGTGGTGTTGGGGCGCGTGCCGGCTTGGCCGGGGACGAAGGAAGCGGAGGAGAGTGTGCCGGCGTCGAAGGAGGTGACTTGCGCGGCGTAGATGTCTTCGGGGAGATCCTGGATGGCGGGGCTGGCGAGGCGTGGGTTATGCGGGGCGAGGCGAGCGGCGATTTCCTGACGTGAAACGCGGTCGGTTTTCAGGTCGATGGCGGGCGGGAGAGAGGTGAGCGAGGCGGCTGTGAGGATGACGGTGATGCCGATGCCAAGCTCTGCTTCTCCGAGGCGTTTCAAGCTGGCGATGACGGCTCCGCCGGAAGGCGAATGTGCGATTTGAAAATTTAGAGCGCCGAGGAGGAGAAGCGTGACGAAGAGAACAACTTTTGTGGCGACCATGATGCCGTAGGAAGTGCCGTAGACGGCATCGAGCGAGCCGACGTAGGCGACGCCAAGCGTGAACCCTGCGGCGGCGAGAACAGCTACGCTGATTAAGGCGAGCTTTGAAAAGCGTGTGATGAGTTGGCGCGCGAACTGGTTGTCCGGGGAGCGTGGGATGGCGATGAGGAGATAGAAGAGGCCGCCGAGCCAAACGGCGGTGGCGCCTTGATGGAGCGCGGTAACCGCCGCAAGGGGAAGACGGTAATCGAGGCGGGCCACGGCGTGGCTGGTCATGACAGATGAGAGGAGGATAAGTGCGGCGGGGAGGAGCAGTACGATGGGGTTTATTGGACGGCGAGGCGTGGAAAGAGCGGCGATGGTCAGTGCGGAAACTATGGCAAGAATACCGGCCAGGACGAAATTTGCGCCGCTGACGTCGGTGAGGGTCATGTCGGCGGACTGCATGAGGATCAGAGCGCTGGCGAGAACGTAAGCCAACTGCATCACGGCTAACGCAATGGCGGCGCGGCGAATCCAGCGAAGGCAGGCTTGATTGATTTGTTCGGATGGCGAGCCCCCACTACGCGCGACAAAGTTGAGGAAGACGACGCCGCCGATGGTGAGCGATTCGAAGGTTAAAGTGGCGCCGCGGAACAGGACAGAGAGGAACCCGAAGATTTGGAGGAGGCGGGCCATGAGTGAGGTTCAGGGCTGCGTAACGTGAAACGGGATTTCGCCGCGTGTGATGTGGCCGTCGGAGGCGAGGACTTGCCAGCGGATGCGGTATTCGCCGGGGACGAGGCTTTGCGCTTGCGAGGCGAGGGTGTCGGCGGGGGCATCTTTGGTGGTCGCGAGAGATTGCGTTGTGGCGTCCGGCTTGACGAGAGTAAGGCGGGAGCGGGCGGCGTCGATGCGCACGTTGAAGCGCAACTTGATAGGGACGGTGGGACCGGGGACGGAGCTGTTAATGGAAGGACTGGATTCCAGGAGGATAGCGTGGGCGATAACCTGACCAGCCATCAGCAACATGGCGAGCGCGGCGAACAAACAAATGGCGTGAAGAATTTTGTGACCTGGGCGTATCACTCTTTACTGCGCGCGAAAGACGGCTCGCGACGAAGCCTCCGTTGAAACACGACAAGGGAAAGAATCCCTGACCTGGTAACTATGTTATTGCAATCGAGGGACAGCGCCAAGCCGCAAGAGCGGTTTGTTGCGTTTATTCACTACAATCGGGGGAACTGCCTACGCGGAAGCTCTGTTAACACTTGAGGCGTTAGGGGCGTCTTGCTCTCCAAGACGGCGGCCCAGGGCATAAACAGCAAATGGGCGCGGCGGTGGCGACAAGCAGCTGAAGTGGGAAAGCTCACTTCCCGAAAGACACAGTGAACTTCGAGGATTGCCAATGAGCGGAACATTCTTCCAGGACATGCGATACGCGTTGCGGGGACTGCGAAAGAATCCGGGATTTGCGATTGTGTGCGTGTTGACTCTGGCGCTGGGCATTGGCGCCAGCACCGCCATGTTCACGGTAATCAACGCCGTGTTGATTCGACCGGTACCTGGAGTGATGGATCCCGGCGGGCTCGTAATACTGGAGCGCCTGCAGAAAAATAATCCAGATTTTGCGTTTGGCTATCCCGACTACCTTGATTACCGCGACCAAAGCCAGTCTTTTACGGGACTGGCGGCTCGCTGCCGCACGGCGCTCACACTCAGCCACGGCACAACCGAGCGGATCACTGGCGAATTAGTCTCCGGCAACTACTTCGCCGTGCTCGGGGTGAACCCCTCGCTTGGCCGATTGATCGCCGCGGAAGATGTGCAAACGGATGGCGAGTCGCCCGTCGCTGTGGTGAGCTATGGAGTCTGGCAGAGAGTCTTCGGTTCGGACCCGGGAGTCACCGGGAAAAACATTCTGCTGAATGGCCAGAGGTTTACCGTCATAGGAGTGGCGGCGAAAGCATTCGCAGGAACCACCGTTGGATCTCCGACGGACGTCTGGCTGCCGCTGACCATGCAACCGGCGGCCATGCCGCGCATGTCGAGGGGCGTGCTGCACAATCGGAACGCGGGATGGATCGAGATCTTTGGCCGTATGAAACGCAATGTCCGTCTAGCGGAGGCTCGGAGCGAACTGCAAATCATAGCGGGGCGGCTTGCGGCGGCGTACCCGAATTCGAACGAGCATCGCAGTGTGGATGTGATTCCCAGTTTTGGCATGGATCCTGACGACCGCGCCGCGCTGGAGAAGTTTTTTGGGCTGCTGATTGGTTCGGTGGGTCTTCTCCTGCTGATCTCCTGCAGCAATGTTTCGAATTTGTTGCTGTCCCGCGCGGATGCAAGGCGCAGGGAAATTGCGGTGCGGTTGGCTTTGGGAGCGGGCCGCGGACGGCTGATTCGGCAATTGTTAACGGAAGGATTGCTACTTTCTTCGATAGCGAGCGCGCTCGGGCTTCTGCTTGCGCCCTGGGCGGGAAACCTGATTCTCGCATTTCGGCAGCCGCTCTATGCTCTGCATAACGTGGACACGACGCCAGATGCAAGAGTTCTGTCGTTCGCGCTCTTCGCGGCGCTGCTAACGGGAGTGCTGTTCTCATTAGCCCCCGCTCTACAGTCCTCTAAGCCAGACCTGGTCGTTACGTTGAAGGACAACACACCGGGAGGGGGACGGCGCTCGCGGCTGCGGAGCGTGCTAGTTTCTGCGCAGGTCGCGCTCTCTTTGGTCCTGCTGATCGTCGCAGGAGTGACTGTCCGTCGGATGCAAAAAATTGTGAATCAAGATCCCGGATTCGCAACGAACCACATTCTAATGATGTCCATTTCCCCTGCAACGCAGGGATATTCGGAAACGCAGGGCGAACATTTGTACCAAGAGTCGCTTGCGCGAATCGAACGGATTCCGGGAATTCAGTCCGCGAGCCTTGCAGCCACTGTTCCGCCGCTGGATTGGAGCAGCCGAGTTTCCATTTTTTACGAAGGACAGGTACCGCCACTGGACTACTATCGCGGACACGAGTTTGAAGTGGGCATTCGAGTCGATCTGAATACGGTGGCGCCGAACTACTTCAAGACCTTGGAAATTTCCATCTTGCAAGGCAGAGATTTTGCGGAACGAGATCGGCCCGGAGCGCCACTGGTGGCCATCGTCAGCCAACGGCTAGCGCAACGCCTCTGGCCGGGGCAGGACGCGGTGGGCAAGCGGATTGAGTGGCCTTCCTGGGAGGGAGCGCCTCGGCCTCCGATCGAGATTATCGGCGTTTCTGCTGACGCCAGATATCGTTCCCTCATCGCCGACGCCCCGCTCTTGCTTTATGTACCGGAATCCCAAAACTACAACGGAACGCAGACGCTTGTCGTTCACACAAGTGCAGAGCCTGCGGAACTCCTGGCTGTTGTGCGCAGCGCGGTAAATTCTTTAGACCAGAATTTGCCCGTCTTCGGAGTGAAGACGATGGCCGAACAGATGGGCGATTCTCTCTGGCAGCCCCGGATGGCCGCGGGAATTCTCGGGAGCTTCAGTAGTTTTGCTCTGATACTCGCCGCCGTGGGACTTTACGCGGTGGTCTCACAGTGGATGCTGCAACGGACGAGAGAGATAGGGATCCGCATGGCGCTCGGCGCGAAGCCGAAGGATGTGATGCGATTGACTCTGGGATACGGAGCCGGACTGGCAGCTTGGGGAATTGTGGCTGGCGTACTGTTCGCTTCAATCGTAGTGAAATTTGTGTCCGAGCTGCTCTTTGGCACGAACGGCACAGACATCCTGACCATCGGCGTCGTCGCGCTTTTCCTTCTGCTCGTCGCCTTGGCTGCGTGTTACGTCCCGGCGCGTCGGGCGATGCGCGTGGACCCTATGGTGGCGCTGCGCCACGATTAGTAGAGCTTAGAGCACGCTTCCGAAAACAAGCGGCGGAAATTCGCAAATGCTTCCTGGTCATCCACCGTGTTTGGCAATAGAGAAGATCACCATGGGAATGGGTTGAGCGAATTTTTGCTTGAGGTACCAGCAGGGCTGATCGCCGCGGTGAGGAAAGAGGGAGTGGACGCACTCGGCGGTTTGCTGAGGTTGCAGCGGATCGACGCTATATTCGGTCTTGTTGCCTTTTTCTCCAATGGCCAGGATGCGCAGGGCGGTTACAGTCTCGAAGGGGTCGCCGGGTTTCGCGTGCAGCATGCGCACACGCAACCAAACGTAGTCGCCGGCGTAGACGAGCGCAAACACCGCAACTAACGCGATCAGAATGCGCTTGGCAAGTATGCGGGCAGGCGGCACGCGAGCAATCCCTCCGGCAAGTAGACACCATCTCAGGGCGCGAGTCGGCCCATTTTCATTGAGCAGCTAGGGCTTCTTGTCCTTGGGGACTTCCGTGGCGGGGCCGATCTTGATGGTCGAGCCGAATCGTTTGTAATTTTCGTAACGGACGGTCATGCGCATGTGAATGCCGCCGCTGCTGAACTCGAGAGTATCGTCGGCGTGCGTGTAGGTCGGAAACCAGTAGTGACCCTCAATGTTTTCGCGAAAGGTTTCAAAGCGCGGGTAAAGATGTTCCGCAACCCTTGTAGAATGAACACTTCCAAGAAATTTCCACAAGTACTCATTCTAAACCGCTTACGGGAAGCGTTAAGCCCTTTAGAATCCGCACTTACGAAAAAAAAGGGAGGGGGTGCAGACCGAATCACGGTCCAAGTGTCCGGCGCACGCCACCGCCAACCACTTCGGAACTCTGCGTCCCACGTCAATGTCCAGAACGGAACAGACGCGGGTCTTCGCCGCGTCTAGCATCCTGCTGAGGTGTTCACATGCGACCTCAATCGCAGAAAAAAACGGTCCGGGCTGACAGAATAGCGGGGTCTATCGTCCTGTATCGCTCGGCAGCCAGAAGTCAGATCAAGGCCCAAACGTCACTCTCCCGTGCGGGTCCGTGGTGGAATGTGGTCCTCGGGGTCCCGCTCTTTCTGCGGACACTGTTTCGTCTTGTTTTCGTCTGTCTTCATCGGCATAAAGGTCCTCCGGTAGCACTGCGCGAATCCATCCCGCCCAGCTTTTCGGCAAGTCAGCCTGTCTATGCGCGAGGAAGCTACGTTACCTGCTTGGATTGCGGTCATAAATTCGCTTACAACCACAGGACCGGCCAGTTTGTGGATTTCTGGGGCATTCATGATTCGGAAGCACTCGCCGGAGTTCGCCAGGGAATTGCAGGAATCTTTTCGCCTTTCCGAAATCTTGCTGCAAAAATCGGCAAGTCGCATATAACGATTCCGCGTGCTTGGTCCGTGCGCCGCCACGGAGTTTTGACCAAGCGTCACTAAAAATAAGTCTCACCGCGACGGCAGATGAAGCGAGTTCACGCTCCCGCCACCACAACTCTCCCCCGCAGCCGTAGCCTCTTTTTCCATTGCGCTTCTGAAACCGAAGTCATATCGTCTCTGCCATGCGCACCCTGGCCGAAGACATAAAGTACGGTCTCAGGTTACTAAGCAAAGCGCCCGCATTCACCGCAGTAGCCGTGTTGTCGCTCACGCTGGGAATTGGCGCGAACACCACGATATTCACCCTCGCCAAGGCCTTCTTCCTCGAGTCCGTTCCCGTCAAAGATCCTGCGCGCGTTGTCAGCCTTTATTCCAACGCCACAAGCCGCAAAGGCCCTCCACAACTGTACTTGCCCACTCCCTACCTCAACGCCGTGGACTATCGCGAAAAAATTGATGTCTTCTCAGGTTGTTCGATTGCCATTTTCACTGGCCTCAGACTTGTCGTTTCCGGGAAGGAGCAACAGGTCTTCGGCCAATTGGTGAACGGAAACTTCTTTGACGTCCTCGGTGTCCAACCGTCTCTCGGGCGCGGTTTTACGGCGGAAGAAGACGCGTCCCCACGTCCCGTCGCGGTTCTGAGCTTTGCCCTTTGGAATACCCAGTTCGGTGCCGACCGCAACATTCTCGGCCGCACGATCCAATTGAATCAGCAGGATTTCACCGTGATCGGCGTAGCACCGCGCGAATTTCGCAATGTGGGTTCGCTCGGTAGTCCCGAACTCTGGATTCCTATCTCCATGCGCGATCTGATGCTCGACGATGAGGCCAAGAAGTTCATGTACGAGCGCGGTTTCCGCATGGTCGCGATGGTTGCGCGCCTTAAACCGGGTGTGAACCTGGTGCAAGCACAATTGGCCGTCCACGCCTTAGGCTTGGAACTCGAAAAGGAATATCCCAAGGACAACGGCGGCCGAAACGAAATGCTCGTCCCCATCAACGAAACCGCCATTCCTCCTCAGTTGCACACCGTCTTTGCCCGGGCCGGCGCTTTGATGATGCTCATTGTCACCCTGGTCCTGCTCATCGCCTGCGCCAATGTAGCGAATCTACTGCTCGTTCGCGCCACGCAGCGCCAGCGCGAGATCGCCATCAGGCTCGCCATGGGCGCTGGCCGCATTCGCCTGATCCGGCAGTTGCTCACCGAAAGTCTGCTGCTGGCGATCTTCGCTGGTTCGTTCGGAATTCTTCTCGCCTACTGGGGCAAAACCGCGCTGGCTTCGCTGATTCCTCCGGGCCTCGCGCGCCGCCTTGACATGACTCTCGACGGCCGTGTGCTGCTCTATACGCTCTTCCTCGCGCTAGCCGCAACGATTCTCTTCGGACTGGTCCCCGCACTTCAGGCCTCGAAAACCGACCGCATCGCTGCCCTCAAGGATCGTACCGGGGCTCCAACAGGCAGCGCGCGTTGGTACGGCCTCCGTGGCATCCTGGTCATGGTCCAGGTTGCACTTTCGCTCGTCGCTCTTGCCGGCGCCGGCCTTTTCATTCACAGCTTGCGAAATGCCCAGCAGGTCGATCCCGGTTTCGAGGTCAAGCACGAACTCGTAATGTTTGCGGACCTTGCTGCCGAAAAATATGCTCAACCTCAGGCCGAGGCATTCTACCGGGACGTTGTCGAACGCCTGAAGGCGCTTCCCGTCGTTGCGGACGCCAGCATCGCCGATAATGCTCCTTTCAGCGGTGGTTTGCAGCGCACCACCTTCACCGAAGACGTGGATTTCACCGATCCCCGCAACGGCAAGCTCACGCCGATCGTCGCCGTCGCTCCCGGTTTTTTTTCAACCGCGGGCATCACTCTTCTGAGCGGCCGCGGCTTTGATGAACATGACGATGCGAAAGCCGCCATGGTTGCGGTTGTCAATCGAGCTCTCGCGGAAAGCGCTTGGCCAGGCCAGGATCCTCTCGGCAAACATCTCCATTTCCTCGGCGAATCCTGGGACGCAACCGTCGTTGGCGAAGTGAATACCGTCAAATACTCAACGCTCGGCGAACCGCCTCAGGCGATCGTCTACATGCCGCTCAAGCAGCATTACACAGCGTTTGTGACACTTTATGTGCGGACAAATGGCGATCCTGAAAAAGCCATTGGCATCATCCGTAACACGGCGCAATCCCTCATCCCGAACGTTCCACTGGTTGACGTCCAGACCGTTGGCCAGGTTTTAGTCCAATCGCTGACCGCGGCCAGAGTCGGTGCTGAATTGCTCGGTACCTTCGGTTTTCTGGCCTTGATTCTCGCCTCTATCGGAACCTATGGTGTCATGTCCTACTCGGTCAGCCAGCGTACGCAGGAAATTGGCATCCGCATGACTCTCGGCGCACAGCCGCGCGATGTCCTCCGCCTGATTCTCATTGGCGGATTGGCTATGGTTTCAACTGGCGTGGCGTTAGGCCTCGGGATTTCGACGATTCTCAGTCGAAGCATGAGCACTTTGCTTTTCGGAATCGGCGCCTTCGATGCACCGAGTTTCTTAGTGACGGCGGCGCTCCTCATCGTCGTGGCCATGGCTGCCTGCTGGATTCCTGCACGCCGCGCGATTCGTGTCGATCCCGTCATCGCGTTGCGCTTTGAATAGGCGGTCACGCAACGTCACTTACTATCTGCATAAAGTTGAGTGCTTCAGATTTGCGGTTAGCTGTTAGCTGCCGGCTGTAAGCTGTGAGCCCGAAGCCCCGCACTCGCGCACGCGCTCGAGCATCATCTTCCGCTCTCGAGCATTGCGCGTAAGCGCCGCCGCACGCTCGAACTCCTTCTGTGCCTCTTCAAAGCGGCCAAGCTTTTTCAGCAAATCGCCGCGCACGCTCGGCAAAAGGTGGTAGCCCGCGAGTGACGCCTCGGCCGTCAGCGCATCCACAACCTTCAGGCCTGCGGCCGGGCCGAACGCCATTCCCACGGCCACCGCACGATTCAGCTCCACGATCGGAGACGGTGTAACCTGCGCAAGCGCATCGTAAAGAGACACGATCCGTGCCCAATCCGTTTCCTCTGGTGTAACCGCCCGCGCGTGACAAGCAGTAATCGCGGCCTGCAGCGCGTACGGACCTTGTCTTCCGCCGAGCTTCTCGGCCCGCTCAAGCGCAGCGAGACCGCGACGGATGAGGAGTTGGTCCCACTCCGCACGATTTTGCTCCAGCAGCAGGATGGGTTCGCCCGATGAGCTCACGCGCGCCCTCGCGCGCGACGACTGAATCTCCATCAGGGCGACAAGGCCGTGCACCTCAGGTTCCTTCGGAGCAAGCTCGGCCAGGATGCGGCCAAGGCGAAGCGCGTCCTCGCAAAGACCAGGCCGCATCCAGTCGTCTCCCGCCGTGGCTGAGTAACCTTCGTTGAAGATGAGATAGATGACTTCGAGTACCGACGAAAGACGTGCAGCTAGTTCAGCTCCACGCGGGACCTCGAACGGGACCCGCGCATCTGCCAGTGTGCGCTTGGCCCGCACGATTCTCTGCGCGACGGTCGGCTCCGGAACGAGAAACGCGCGTGCGATCTCGTCTGTCGTGAGGCCCCCAAGCAACCGCAGCGTCAGTGCAACGCGCCCTTCGGTCGAGAGCACCGGGTGACAGGCGATGAATACCAGGCGAAGGAGGTCATCGCCAACAGGATCGTCAAGGGCGGCATGGAAGTCCGGCATAGCCAGCTCCTGCTGGGCCTGGAGCTCGCGGCCAAGCTCTTCGTGCTTGCGCTCGATCCGCGCATTTCGCCGGAAATGGTCGATGGCGCGGTGCTTCGCCGTGGCCATCAGCCAGGCGCCCGGATTATCCGGGATGCCCGACTCCGGTCACTGCTGGAGGGCGGCAAGGAGTGCGTCTTGGGCGAGTTCTTCGGCGAGACCGACGTCGCGCACGATTCGCGCGAGACCAGCAATGATTCTGGCGGATTCGATTCTCCAAACCGCTTCGATCGCGCGATGGGTATCCGTGGACGTCACGGCTACCCATCACACCATCTTCAATCCGCCTGCGCAAGCGGGCGCTTCGGCTGTCAGTTCGCGGCAATCCGTCCGTGCGAAAGACTCCTACGGTTTGTGAGCGAAGTCCTCGGGCCCCATCAACTGGCGAACCTCGGTCTCGCCCTCCCATCCGGGCCAGTGTTTTTTGTGAAGTTCCATGAACGCCACGGCCCCTTCCAGCGCCTCTTTCTTCGACTTGTATTCCAGAATCGCAAACCCGCCGACGACTTCCTTAGCTTCGGTGAAAGGCCCGTCTATCGCCCTTATCTCCCCCTTGGAAAGCCGGACACGTGTACTTGCGGCAGTCGATGCCAGCCCGCCGCTTAGGACCATCGTGCCAGCTTTCGCCGCGTCTTCACCAAGCTTCGCCATCACCTCCATGAATCCCGGGGGCGGTGGGCCCTGGTTTTCAGAGTGCTTGACCATCATCATGAATCGCATCTCTTTTTTCTCCTTGTTCTTAGCTTTAGAAACCACGCTTTCCGACGTTCTTCAAAAAAAGCAGCTTGTCGTCTTTGGTGTTCGACAAAGTCGAACCCCAAGCTTCTCAACTCCATCTGTTCAGGTATTCTCGTTGTGAAAATCAGGACTAGGCTGTTGCGCCCAAGCAGGTATCCGCTTCATAGAGCTGCCGAAGTTCGCACTCGCCCTGGCCCACGACCTTCAAGAAGTCTTTCGCCAATTGGATGGCCTCTTCCTTGGAGTTTGCTCGCAGTATGGCGAAACCGCCGACCAGTTCTTTCGCCTCTGTAAAAGGCCCGTCAGTCACCGTCAAATTCCCGCTCGTGTTACGCACTCGCGCGCCTAGAGCGCTTGGCAGGCAGCCCTCCGTCCCTAACAGCCACCCGGCCTTCATGCCTTCCTCAACCAGCTTCCCCATCTTGGCCATTTCCTCCTGAGACGGGGGAACGCCAGTCTCCACATGCTTGTAGATGCTCAAAAATTTCATGATCTTCTCTCCTTGCATTCGTCTGAGTTCGGCGTTGGATTGCCGTTGATTCACGAACGAGACTTAA
>Ga0207145_1053_pt1 | contig 16717 bp, 13 predicted proteins | sample Alteio_BWMinHeat_35_FD_153578 | JGI IMG/M metagenome (GOLD analysis project Ga0207145, IMG submission 153578) | Enriched cells from forest soil in Barre Woods Harvard Forest LTER site, Petersham, Massachusetts, United States -... | ecosystem: Environmental > Terrestrial > Soil > Temperate forest >...
ACGAGCCCCCTTTTTTATAGAGTTGTAAGTGTTTCCTCGTTACTCCAACCCGCTCGAGCTTTGGAGCTTGATTTCTCTGGTCATCAAAACCGTATATGCGGCGAAATCATAACGATCTTATATTATTTTGCCTTGAATTAGAAATTCTTATTGAGTCTTTCTATGGTACCCGGTTAAGTATAGAGCCATCAGACAAGGCGTAACCACACAGTTGCGATACTTAGAAAAGATATAATTAGCTATGGCATTGCTATCTATCGTAGATGTGGTAGTACAATTTAATGGTGCTAATCCGGCAACAGGAGTAAACGAATTCAGATGGGGATTTAGATTGAGAGATATTCTTATCCCCTTATATTTTGAGCGTTCCGTTTATCCCGTTCAGCTTTTTTCTTTTCTTGAAAGAGAATCTCGTATTTTTCAATCTCGTCAAACACAGTTACAGCAGGCGACCTGATTATATCAGGTAAAGCAACTGCTTCATCAAAAAACTCTTCAAAACCTTTGCCTTCAAGAAATTCTTTGGTAAACGTAAAATTGAGAAGATATGGTTTTTCTTGACGCGACTTCTCTGCAAGTTCTGTAATCACTTCTCGAACATTTTTTTCAAGAAAAAGACGGGCTATTTTTTGTGCATCTTGAGTGAACGGAGTATCAAGAAGTATGCCCCGCCTTAGTTCATCAAAGTAAACGACAACGAGTGCATGCTTCCACACATCTAAAAAGCAAAGATACTGTACGTGACTTTTTGGGCCTACACCAAGACACCCATAGGAAATGGTGTCATTCAGGTAAGGTAATACCGTCATAACTCTCCCATAGGCCTCTTCTTTAGGCAGTTCATTAATTTTTGAGAGAGAACAATCAATGTACAAATCCAATACTGTTGCTCAAGACAATACATCAAAAAGCTCCCAACAAACTACACCAGCTATTGGTAAGCTCGTAATGCTCTCACTTTTATTAGGCGCTTCAGCCCTTCAAAATTCTCCGGTTCAAGAGGTAGAGCTTTGTAATTCCTATAAAGAATTTGCTAAGTCTATGGTAATAAATGGCGCATCTCCGAATATCTTTCGTTGGGCATGTGAAACAAATCGGCCAGCATTAGTAAGAGAACTTATTTCGTTCGGTGCACGTCCTGATGTATTTGATGTCAGAACTGCTAGTGAATCCGGCCGTGCTGACGTACTTAATGAACTCCTTAAATCCTTTGCGCAGGGTCATGATGAGTTACCTGAACTTATTGAAACTGATACCCATAGCTGCAGTACAGATGTCTGCAGACTTGATATGCGTGAGAAACAGAGAATAATTAATTTTTATACTTTTATGGATGGTGAATCCACACTGCTTGAAGCCGCAAAACGCGGGCACTTAGACGTAGTCAAAAACCTGATACATCATGGTGCCGATATTACTTTAACCGATTATAATGGCGCAAATCTTATGCACAAGGCTGCATATTCAGGTTCGGTGGATCTTTTGAAATTTTTAGTTGATAAAGGTTTTCCGATGGATAAACCTGATAACAATGGGGTGACCCCACTTATGATTGCAAGCCAACGGGGTCATCTGCCTTTTGTTCAAGAGATTCTAAGGCTCAATAATAACCCATTTTTTGCTAGGAAAAGATTAGATGAAGGCTGTGGGTGGGGAATCTCATCATGTGGTTCGGAGAAGGCAGATAACAGTGGGGTTACTGCTACTATGTATGCAATAGATAGTGGTAATATAAGATTGGTCCAAGAACTGTACAATTTTTTTCGCAAGGGTAGGCCCAGCTCAGAAATATTCGAATCAAAAGATATGCAAGGAAATAATCTTGCGCACCGTGCAAGCGAAAAGGGATACCTTGAAATACTTGGGTATCTCACACAGGAAGGGGGAAAGCAGCTTGCCATTGATACCAAAAATAGAAATGGGCAAGATCCTCTTTTGGTTGCAATAGAAAATGGGCATGAAGCGATTGCTATCGCTCTGCTTAATCTCGAGGTTGATATCAATGGCGGAAAATCGGAGCCGTGGAATCCCCGTCGTGTTGCCAGCGAACGAGGACTTACAAGTTTAATCTCTGAACTTTGTGCAAGCGCTTTACTTAGCCTCCGCGAGATCGGACAATCAGCACAGTTGACTCCTCTTCTTGCTGCAAGCAAGCGAGGGCTTACGGATGTGGTTTCTGAACTTATAAAAAGAGGAGCTAACGTTACTGTCTCGGATATGCTTAGAAGAGACCCGCTTTATCTTGCAAGCTCAAATGGGCATGCTGCAGTCGTGGAAAAGCTGTTAGCCTGTAAAGAGATTAACTTAAATAGTACTACCTATTTTGGCTTTAATGCCTATGATGCGGCATCACTATTTGGTCGCAAGGAGGTGCTTAAACTTCTCAAAGAGCATGGGGCTCAAAAGCAACTTCATATATTCACCTCACCGATTGGTCTCATAATTATTACTAATGCGGTAGCTCTGGGAGTTGTTGGGATTTGGTTTTGTGTAATTAAAAAGGGTACTGCTAAACCTGTTGTCAAGTAGATTCATTGACAGATGGTCTCTGTTGAAAAAAGGCAGTCCATACAACGGATGGTCCCATGACCAGAGCACTTGCCAAATCAACTGCATGACTTCGGGTGAGAAACAAAGAAAAAACATACATTCGCTTATTTCCCTTTCAAGCGATTAGAGATTCTTATTTTGCAATAGTGCCTTCACGCGTATTTATATTTCCTGTCACATTATTAGTTAAAATAGTTGATCTCAGGCAGGTAATACTATACGCTAAACATCAGAAAGGTATTTTTTGAAAAGGAAGCATCCAATTACTATCACCTAAAGGAGTTTTATGAAACGTATTTTAATGCTGAGCTTATTGCTCATAGGTTCTTTACAAGCCAATAATCAGCTTGATGCTGACAAAGAAGTAATTATAATTGAACATAAAGCCGTTTCTGGATTAAAGGCTATTGTCTCTGCTGTAGGAGCAGGTTCGGCGTTATATTTCGCAGCTAAGTTTATAAAAGATCTGCCCGATGACTATAGAAAGTTTGCTGATAAACCGAGCGAACAATATATCGGTGCTTTTGTGAGTACAGCATTGACCGGCCTCATGGCTTATTCTGCCTATAAATTAGGTTGGGAAGCATTGCCAGTCTATATAAGAAGAGTATTTTATAATTAAAATTGCAATGTCCTCACATATGATTTTCAAAGAAATGGACCTTTAGAAAGGTCCATTTCTTTGGCGTATTGCCTTAACAATTGATAAGATCTGAAAACTTGCAATGCTAATAAGTAAAGAGGAGATTGCGAGTTCATGAAAGCAACCCCAACCTCCTAAGGATTAATATGCCATAAATCTGCTGGCATAAGACCTCGTATTAGAGAAACGCTGTCATCATTCTATTGGTTGACACGCTCCCCATAAATGAATTTAGGGGATTCTTTACTTGCAAATCGGGTTTTTTAGACCTTAATGCAAGCTACAATTCATGTATGGAAAGTAAAATTTGATGCCTTCTGAATTCCTTGGTAGGGTAGCTTGGATAGATTACGCAAATACATCTTCACATAAGGGCGCATATATGAAACTTAAGAAGTATCTTTTTCTGTGTATTTTTTCTGGCGAAATGCTTGAAGGTGCGAGCGCGATAAAAAAATCTATAGCAATTATAGAGACTACTCTTTGCGCAAGGAGTGCTGAAGGAACAATGCTTCTGCTTGATCCTTCTTGGATTCAAGAATCGAATTATGTAGCAAACCTTGTTCGCGAGAATCCTGCGCTGGGGAGCGACAACATGCCCGTTATGATGCCCTTAGGTTTTGCACAGCTTGAAGAGCTTAATGGTTATTTGATAAGCATTAAAGATGGCACTACAAAACAATTCAAAAAAAATCTTATGCGTAATATCTCAGGTAGCGATCGCACCATGACCTTAATGCATTCAAAAGTTCGAGAATTGCATGAACTTTTCAAAGCAACAAAACAGATGGAACTTAAAAAGCTGCAACCACTAGTACTTGCAGCTTTTCTCTTTCTCTTAAAAACGGACGCCGTTTTAAACGCTTTTGCAGTGAATCCAATGCTTATGAAAGAGCTCGATCTACCATCTGAAGTAGGACAATCTTTAGTTAAACTAGTATCAGATGAAGATCAGGAACTTTTGCGAGCGCAGCTCTGCATTACTTATACGTGCCAAAAGCAACCAACCTACGCGTCTCTGAGTGAAGACGGCACGCTTGCAGGCGTAGCAGGGCTCTATAAAAATAATACGAGTTTTATCGAAGTTTTTAACACGATGGACGGTGAACCAGTAGGTAATAAGGTAGTTGATTACAAAATAAAAGGAATTGAGTTTTGCCATGGTAACCAACTTATTTCGTGGGGCAAAACAACGATCGATCTCTGGGACACCTTTACTCATACAAAAAATACCCCTCATGGCTGGGAAGAGCTTTTAAAAGAAACGAAAAAAATCTGGGGAATCGCATTAAGCAAGAATAAAAAGAACCTCGCGGTGGTACTTGATGATAGAGTCCTTGTACTCGCCATTCCACATGCTCATTCAGATGAATCCTCGGAAGAAAATTCTGATGACTCTTCTGAGGAAATCAAACCCAAAATACTTACTGCACCAGCGATGCATAAAAGAGAGAATAAAAAAAATAGTTATTCACGCATTATTTTTGGAAATAATGATCAAACGCTCATCGAAATTCGACCAGGTGGCGATCTTATTTTCTACCGATGGGAAAAGGAGAAAGTGATAGCATTTAAAAAAGGTTCTGGTAATGAGGTCGCTCGCTTTTATACCAATGGATCAAAAGTTATTATTATCACACAGGCACATGAAGTCCGCGTTTGGGACTGTCAACAAGATGCAGTTGAACCGCAAAATGAAGGTAAATTACCCAACACCGCACGTGAGCATATTTCAAATGACCAGTTTATAGAGTTTGAAAAGCATCACACAAAAGTTTTTTGTGACACAGGTAGTACTGAGTTTATGGATAAACTCGTTTTCCTTACAGGTTCATTAGTACCTGCTTCAATTACCGTGAGCGGTGGAGTACCAGGACTACAAAGAACTGGGGGAAGCAACGAAAAACTTCAGATGTTAGCACTACCGCCTCACCTGACCTTGCAAGGAGCATGCGCAAGCCCTCAAGGAAAAGTGTTTCTGGGAATAACCACTCAAGGATTCGTCAAAGTATGGCATGTTAATAATCCAGCCATAGCAGCCTTCCTTTCGTCGAGTATGCCTCTTGCGCAAGCACTTTTGATTCAACATCTCGCCAACGCATATAAAACTCCGTCGACTCATCTCAGCGATTTTTTAAAGGCGGAACATCTGAGAATAATTTTTGAGACATGCGAAACCACCTTTCAGAAACTTATATCAACTATGATTCAGAGACAACAGAGCGGGGTAGAAGATATCGTTCCCCCATCACCACGAGGCCAAAAACGTGACATACAAAACGCATCAAGTTCAAGTTCAGCAAGTACCAGCGATACTATCCCCAAAGCTTCATTACTTTCTCGCATAAAACTTGCAAGAAGTTCTTCATCACCCGCAGCAAATACTTCCCCTCAATCCTCCCCGCAACACTCCCCCCGTAGCGCAAAACAAGCCATCATTGCGGCCTTAAGACTTCCTCAAACATCCTTAGCACGTAACGAGGGAGACTCACCTAGAAGAAGATCATCACATGACGCAACATCAGCTCTCACACCTCGCGCAGCACAACTTCTAAAAAGAACCCAAAGTCAATTGCGAGGATCATTACGTCTTGAGATGAGGGAAAAAGAATCCTCAATCAAAACGCTCTCAGGATCACCTCGCGAGCCACTCTCAGAACGGGGTGCTCAATCATCACAAAGTTCTGAGATGAAAGCTTTTGACTCTGACCTCCCGGAATCACTCACTCCTCAGGAAGTAGCCGCAAGTACTATCGTACAAGCCGTCGCTCCTGAACCATCACTGCTGCCACGAGGATTTTCCCAGAGTTCTACCTTAAGAAGAGGAACTGTTCAGATCTCTGTGCAAAATTCTCCAGATGTAGCAACTCAAGTTGTCGACGTTAATCCTGAATCTGACGAATCAGAGAGTAGTCAATACCACAATGCCGAAGAAGTAAGCATAGGATCAACCACGCTTGATGCTTATTCTTCCGCACGAGAGCTCTTCAATGTTGGCTCCTATGAAAAGGCCTATACTTGTTTCTTAGATATCTATAAAAAATCTGGTAGCAAACTTTATAAGGCATTATCGGCTCATTTTCTGGGCGAGATGACTTTAAGAGGGCGTGGCGCTTTGATTAATCCTCCTTTAGCATTTACATACTTTGAAAAAGCGGTAAAACAGAATGTTGACAAAGCTCTTCAAGGAGAAAGCTTTGCACGCCTTGGCGAAATGTACTATTACGGGTATGGTGTTAAGCATTCATTAATGAATGCCTTGTATAACCTAGGTCAACTCGTTACCCAAAAGGCTGTTTCATTACCCGGTGCGGGTTCAGAAGACACCCAGATTGTAAATAGAAGTAATGAGGAAGCGCCGTTTAGAAGTAGAATTTCTGCACATTTTCATGTATACCGCGCAAAGTCTAGAGAGCTAAATATGCCTGTTAAGAGCCTCTGTGACGAAGCGCTCAGGCTCTGCGATGAAGCCATCGCCGCCAAAAGCTCAGACGCTTCATTCGCATGGCTCTATAAAGGGAGACTGCTCATTGCTCAAGCCAAAGTAAGTGAGTCCTATGAAAATTCTAATAAGGCATGGCGTTGCCTTTTGAAAGCAGCAGAATCTACAGATGAGTCGATTAAAACAGAAGCGCTCTATCGCCTTGGTAAATTATCGTTAGCACACTTTAAATCTTCAACACAGGCTAAAGAATATTTTGAAAAAGTCTTAAAATCAAATGAAACTACATGGATAAGAGCGGCAGCCGAGCTACAGCTAGGCAATCTCGGACATTTTGAAGCAGCACCCAATAAAACTACTTCTTATTCGGCAGCAATTGCTCACTACAAAGAAGCGATTGAGCAACCTTATAATTTATGGGCTCAAGCTGAAGCGGCTTACCAGATGGCTCGCATTTATGAGCGATTAGAAGATCAACCTAAGGCTTGGGAACAAGTATTTTTCTATGATAATATGGCAATAGCGGTGGGCGAAGTTCTGGGAATACACCATGTCGATGCTCATTTCTCGCTTGCTCGACAATATTTTCGCGGTACCCCGGATCTTCCAGTAGACCTTCATGAAGCGTATAAACATTTTATGACAGTGATACATGAAAGCCACAATCCATCTCAGCTTGAAGAGGCACACAATAGGGTAAAAGTGCTTATGAAGCAAGCTTCAACGAAATAAATGCTTAGGGAGGAACGGAAAACCAAAACTTACATGAACCTCTCTAACGCAAGGGAAACTACGAAGATGAAATACACAAGATTATCGGCTTGACTACGCCAGGAAATCGCAACGTTTACTTTTCTTAAGATGATAGTATAGTAAAAACGTAAAATTATTTTAACTTTGAATAAGACACGAGTAGCGTTATTATGAAGAAAACCAGCGTATACATGTTTAGTTTATTACTGAGCATCACCTCTGCCCAAACCTATTGCTCTTCATCTTCAATGGCTTCAAATGATGTTAAAGTCTCACAGGAGACATTACTTGAATATGCAAAGCGGGTTGAAACAGATTCACCAGAAAGGGTAGTCGAGTTACTTAAGAAAGGAGCTTCGATAAATGCTAAAGATCCGTTAGGAAAAACCGCACTCCATTATTTTGCCCAAAAAGGTTTTGATGGTTGCGTGCACGCACTTGTACGTGAAAAAAAGATTGATTTAGATGCGGTTGATAACCGTCTTTGGACTCCGCTTCATTATGCTGCGGTGGGCTCCCATCTTGCCATTGTTAGACAACTTGTAAACAAGCGTGCTCAATGCGATGCCGCAACTAATGACGGGAAAATTCCATTAGAGCTCGTTCCTGAATATGAAACTCTCCCTGATGAAATATTAGAGGCTACCGAAGATGCGATTCAGGAAATCGATCCTGACTTTTCTCAACCTGCACAATGCTTATTTCTTCTTTTTCGAGGCCTTGTTGATACAAGATCAAAAAATAGTAAAGTAGCGCGAGGAAGGGTTATGTTGCATTATGCTGTTGAACTTCTTAATCCTGAGTTTGTTAAGATCATTTTACAGCCAGACCCTCCCATGTCAGCATCTTTTTCAAATGCCCCAGAAAATAGAGACTTCATTCATAGGGCCGCAATGGCCTCTTCAACTAAGTTATATTATTCTTTAAAGGATGAAGATGAGATGACTCCATTACATCTCTTGGCTAAAAAGTTTCCCCAAGAAGTGGCGTTTGCTATATTAAACCGCAATCAGAATAACGTAAGATTTCCAAATCTCCGATCAAAGCTCGTATATCGCCGTTTTAAGATTTTATTAAACAAGTCAAGCTTAAGTGAAAACAAACTCATTGAAGACCTTAGGGAAAAGGTGCCCTCATTGCCTCTCTAGTAAAAGTACACGGTATGCTTGAATTTATTAGCTATATTTATTAGCTAACATGTTCTTCATCCTCTGAGTTGATTAAAACAGAAGCGCTCTATCGCCTTGGCAAATTATCATTAGCGCACTTTAGATCTACTACACAGTCTAAAGAATATTTTGAAAAGTCCGAAAATCAAATGGAGCTACGTTGGTAAGAGCGGCAACCGAGTAACAACTAAAGAATCTTGCATATTTTGAAGAAATCACCAATAAAACCACTTCTTAGAACCGATTATATTAGCAGTATTCCAGAATGCCTTTGAGGAATTAGTATCAATAAAACTAATCCCAAATAAGCCATCAGAGGTAAATGTTGTCAAATGGCTTTTTTCGACTATTAAAGACGATTCAAACGGCAACTTAATGCATATTTTCTATGAGAAGTTCATAGAATGTGCTCACTTAAGAGAAGTTTTTTTGCATACAGATTTATGTTCTACCCAATCATGCTTCTGACATGAAGGGGAACAATAGGTGTTTTGTTTACATTGAGAACATTGGTAGATGACAGCCTTCTTTTGACAGTATGCGCAGGTTCGTTCAAAAATTTCTAATACTCCTACATTGTGATAGATTTTTGCAAGGGTGTAGGGAGTAATGCCTGAGTTCTGAGGAGCTTGATAATCAGCTCCATGTGCCAATAGAATTTTAGTGATTTCTTTATTTGCTTCACTGCTGAAAGGTTTTTCGATAGGTATTAGAGGATGAAATGAATCTTCAGAATCATTAAAGTGCTTTTCACCACCAACAGCCGCAAAATGAAGAGCGGTTGCGTCGCTTTGCGTAACTGTCTTGACATTAGCTCCATACCGAGTAAGAGTTCTGACACTTTCAACTTCACCTCGCAATACAGCAATGTGAAGGGGAGTCATGTTATCCTGACCAAGTACATCAACCGCTGCACCAGCATCAAGAAGCATCCTGAGACTTTCTATATTGCCTACATACGCTGCTACATGGACTGGGGTTTTTCCGTGCTCATCTAACGCGTTTAAATCAACTTTTTTTGTTGCTAGAAGGAGCGCAAGGCAAGCGACGTGATTTCCTAGAGCTGCATGATGAAGGACCGTAGCTGAATTGTCATCCTTTGCATCCAGATCGGCCCCATTTTCAATGCATTCTTTCAGTGATTCGGGAGCTCCTTCAGCTACCGCATTAAATAATTTTTGTGTAAGAACTTCTTTGCTGCAAGCAAAACCTAGTGAATCAACGTTCAAGAGGAATATCATGCTAAGTACACTGACAGGTTTAATAACCATTGGATAACGCCTTTCTAAGAATTAAAATGTCGCTATTCATACTTTATACCACAATGATAGAATAGCAAAAAAAAGATAATACGCAGCTCTTGCGAAGCCAGTGAATACCGTAACTTGAGCAGGGTAGAAATGAAAAGCTCTAAGACAACTAATGATTCTTACGTTACTAAGGGTACTGCTTAAAACAAGCCTCCCACCATTATCTTGGTGGGAGGCTTGTTACATTTCTCCATCAGCGCTAAAACTTAGCTTTGCATAAACGAGGTCTTCAAAGCTGCCTTGAGCCCATTTACATAGACCTCTTTTGCCGCAATTTCAGCGGTATTTTTTGTTGCTTCTGTTAGCGTTGCAGTTTTAGAGCTTTCATCTCTGAGCTTTTTGAGCTCTTCATTTGCCGTTCTTATAGCAGAAAGTTGTTCTGAAAACTTCTCCCTATCACGCTCGTTACGTGGCAAAGAACGAAGAAATTCTAACACTTTATCATGATTATGCTTGCACTTCGTCGCAGTTACGTCTTTCATTTTATTTCGAGCATCGCGAGCGCTTGCAACTATTCCTTTCTTATGAGGGGTAGATATGTCCTTTTCGAGTTTGCAGATTTCCTTCTCTTCCTGCTGAATGTAGGCCTCCATCGATTTTATAGCGGCGTTTACATTAAGATTTTTACCTTTAGCATGCTGAGAAAGATCATCGATCCAATCAGCATACAGACAAGGTGACAAAAACAATGTCACCAAAAGTATACGGTTGATCATAGCAGATCTCCTTTAGGTTGGCTGCTTAAGCATCTGATAAATGCTTTGCAGAGTTTACCTGTTTTACACACAGCGGTAGCGTAGTATAATTTTGCTTGCATGTCTACTTTTTTTTTAAACTTGATCTTGCCTTACAAAATAGCCCACCTAATTTCGAATTTATAGGGTACCGCATCACGAAGAAAAACATTGAACCGCCAACCAATTCTTAGAGAATGAGTTGCTCCATCGCGTGCCTATCCAGTCTAACGGAGCGCGATACAATTGACCCTTTTTTATGAGAAGAGTATCCTAGTTCTTTTGGGAGAAGTATATGAACAAGAAAATGTTATTCTATGGAATGAGCTGGATCTACCTTCAAGGAGTAGTCTGTGTTGCTGGATCTGAACCACTGACCTTAAGTTTAGAGAATAAAGCTCTACTTAAAGTTTTTGGTGAGGAGCCGCAAGATGAAAAAAGGTGTAAACTCACTAATACGCCATATCTTGAAAACCTGTCCCTGTTAGAGAGACATTTACAAGAGGTGACCATCGACCTCTTAGCCCGTTTTGGTCAGGACTGGCCCGCGCAAAGAGCTAAAAAGGTAGCTTTTCTTAAGCATGCTTTTGATAACCGGCTCTCCCAACAAGACATCCGTAAACTGGTAGGGGAAATCACTCTTAGGGCATACCTGCAAAAAAGAGATCTCTGTATAAGAAGAAAATTACGAGAAGTTCACACTCTTCAATGCTTGAGGGCCGTTCCTACAGAGCCGATCGATCAGGTAGTAGAAACCCCCACAAGTCGAACATTGCTAGAAAGCGTATTTGGAAAAAAAGGGGATGAAAAACGCAACAAGATTAGGGGCACACTCTTTGAGAATCGACTAGGTCACCTCCAAACTGAACTTCAAGAAGTTACGGTGACTCCAAATGCGTCACAGGCCCTTGATTGGGAGAGAGAAAAGAGAAAAAAACAAAAATTTCTTGAAGATGCATTTGGAGAAAAGCTCGATAGCGTTGATAAACACATACTACTCACGATATCAGAGGAATCATACAAAGGGGCATGTGCATTCCAGGCAGCCCTTAGTAGGGTGGTACAGCTCCCTAATACATCGTGCTAACCCAAGTCAGTACCTTCAAGAAGAATTTTCCGAATCACTGCCTACAAATCCACGATCATCGATAGTGCCTAATAATGATGAGATTTTACAATAGACGCTCCTTATTGGGTATCAGATGAAAATGCTCAACTCAAGAGCAAAAGTAACTTTTAAGACACGGAGTTGATCTTAGCAAGGGAATTCTACATGCTGAGGGCAATACATAATCTTCACTAAGAAGGGTGAAGCAATTACTCACACATTAAAGGAGTGTATATGAAGCGTATTATCTTAGTAGGCTTACTGTCCTTAGTATGTGCTCTTCACGCCGAGAATAAGATTCAGGAAGAAGCAGACGCAATTATTCTAGAACATAAAGCAATTTCTGCTTTAAAAGCTAGTTTTGTTGCAGCGGAAGCAGGAACTGCTTTATATTTTGTTTATGCATGGTCAAAAGATGTGCCCGATGCGATCAAGAAATTTATCAATTTCTTGATTAGAACAAGAGTATTGCGTGCAAAATAATAATGAGGCAAGTCACTACATAATGCTAATTTGACGAAAATACATTAAATATTATAGACTCATTAGAGAGGTAGTTTGCTGAGAAAATAAGTATACCAAGCCTTAGTTAGGCAGCAATACAATCGCATATGATTTGTAGTGAAAGAGATCCATGAAAAAATACGTTTATCTTATGATTACTGCAAGCCTATTGAGTGGCATGAGTCCGCTCCTCTCATCTAAAGGACCTTTAAGAGCTCTTGAGACGGCAATAAAAGCGTGTGACCTCAATGCGGTAAAAGTCGAATTTAAAAACTTAAAAAGTCGTTCAGAACCGGATGTTTTGAGGGAGCAGCTTGAAGAGCTTCTCGAAACTGCCCATGATACTCTTGATAATCCCCCAGCACCAAAAGACACAGGCTCTCAAGGAAGCCTCTTGTTTAAAGGGATTTTTGGAACCATTTTAGTAATTAAAATTGCTCCGTTTGCACTCGTTGGTCCCTTAATAATGCTTTCTCCTGCTGCAAATTCTCGTGGTGGAAGCGCTCATGATGGAGCTTTTCAAATTGTTGTGGGAGCAGGCCTCACAGCTCTAGGGTTTTTTGCAGCTTGTTATGGAATTAAGTACATCAGTGAAGCACTGGGTCATGCAACGGTTAATTCAAATCTTAAAAATGCCCGTGCAGTCGTGGACTACCTTGAAAACAAATTATCTGATGAGCTAGCAAACATCGCTCCTTAGGACCTCTCATTATTTGTGGCTCATATAACTGCAGCGAAAATGCCTACTCGCGTAACTGGGAAAACATTATCCTTATTGACCAAAGTCCTGTCATTGAAGCATTTAAAAACGAGCTATTTACCTTAGGTAAAGTTTGTATACCTCGAGTAGGAAAACCTCAGCTAGCCGACGTCGACCACTCTTTCAATAGATAGCTTAGGCTTACAAAAGTCAATCCATCTTCTCGCTGGCGTATCACCAAGTTCAACGTTCACGGGTATACTTTCGCCCTATGAAACTTAAGGACAATCCTCTGTGAAGCAATTAACAACAATCATTAATCATTGTAAATAAATGAACAATTTTATCAAGCAGGAATGTATTAGGCATCGTCCTGCTGCTCTGCTCGGCGCTACAAAAAAATGGGTTGCCAAACGGCTGAAATGATTTATCATTATATAATGAATATATAATAAAATTATACGCACTATTTCCATAGGTCACTCGATGAAAAAAATTCTTTTTCTTTTAGCAATTTTCACTTCCTGCATGCTGCAAGGAATGCAGCTAGTGCAATCCGCCCAAGCAACGCAAAAAGAGAGTGAAGAAGATGCCATAGCATTAATAAAAGTTCTCAAAGCATCGCAAGACAAAGAGAACTTTGGAAAACTTAAAGCCTTGCTACAAGCAGAAGCTGACCCTAATAGTGCCACTGAAGAAGGTGAAACACCTCTTATGTGGGCGGCGTGTACCGGTAATATCATGGCACTCGAAAAATTAATTACCGCTAATGCACGTGTTGATGCAGTTAATGCACAAGGAGAGACCGCACTCCATATCGCCGCACGTTCAGATTTGGGCTATAAGACGATAAAATCACTTATTTTAAATGGTGCTAATCGAGAAAAAAAGGACAGGCATGGTTCAACGCCTCTTATGACAGCATGCGCTCACGGAAAAGCTGAGAGTGTGCGGATATTTCTTGAAACCTCAGATCAGCCATTCCAAGGAAGAGAGAGAGAAGAGCTTCTCAACATAGCTCGAAGGAATGGGCATAGTCATATTATAGCTGAAGTGCAATTTCATGAGTATTGTAAAACAAACGTTGACATAAGGAGATGTCCGACAGGAGGTTGCCCTTTCAGTTATTCAGTTAAGCGCCGTATCAGAACTGAAAATATTCAATGTCCTACGTGTCAAGCTCGCTATTGCACTCATTGCTGCAGTTCACATCCTGCTAATAAATCTTGTGTTGACGACGAGGAAGTAGCCAAAATTAACATATTGACTGAGCTCTCAATAAGGTCCTGCCCGAAATGTCATATTCAAGTGCTTAGAGATGACGGGTGTGATCATATGACATGTACCAAGTGCAGGCATGAATTTTGTTGGGTTGATCTAAAACCGTGGAGCCAATATCATCCAACGAGCGATGAGCATATAACTCAAAGTAGGAGCCTTGCATATAAATTGGCAAATTTGAGAGGGTACTACTATGCTCCACGAAGAAATGAAACAAAAGACGTTACCGCGCAAGACCTCACATGCATGTATGACGAGGTCAAATCGATTGAACAGGAACTTAAAGCGCTCAAAGACCGTGGCATGAGCCAACCATCTATTGATGATGATGGTGAAGAACAGGTAAGTGAGTCAGCTGGGTCTGTCAAAAGGGCATATCTAGAAAAAGAGCTCGCTGAAGCAAAAGGAAGACTCAAGCAATTAGAGCAAGCTGCGAAATTAATTCTGCTTGTCCAAGTCGGAACACTAAAAGGTTGCGAAAATAAGATTTGCTCAGTATCGGATGGTCAATACTCGATGATTAACAGTAAAGCATGTGTTGACCCCTCATTACCTCCTGAAACTCCCTTGATGGCGGCTGCCCGTTACGGCCGTGGAGATATCTGTAAACTCTTACTGAAATGTGGTGCGCGCCAGCACGAGAGAAATAGCCAAGACAAAACAGCGCGAGACCTTGCTCGGAGTGCTGGTTATCATGAAGTAGCAGATCTATTTACCGAAGTTGCATTAGTAGAAGCAATGAGGAATGGGCAGCTTTCAGAGGTACAAGAGCTGCTCAAAACCGACGTCAAGGTGAATGATCGAGAGCTATGCCTTCTTATTTTTGCAGTAAGATTACAAAATAAAGCCCTATGTAAATTGTTACTGAAGGCCCAAACATCGGATCGTAAACCAAGATTTGATATAAATTTAAAACAAGGATACTCAGAACCAACAGCACTATCCGTTGCTGCATCTGAAGGAAATACCGAAATGGTTGAGCTTCTCTTAAAATATAAGGCTGCGAGGTATGGAGAGCCAGATGGTCCACGTGATACTCTCATTACAGACTATTCTAAAATGAAGAATCCAAGGGCATTAGCATTAATGATACAATGCGGGGCAGATATTAATGCTCTTAATTCAGGAGTTTCTCTCCTTGATAAAGCAATAGATGATAACAATGTCACGTTGATTCGATTGCTACTTGAGGGCGGTGCTCATCTGCATCCTAACTCTCAAGAGAATTCCTTAGTGCGTGCAGTGAAAAAACGGGATCTCAGCGTCGAAGTCTGTAGAGCTCTCGTAGCAAGTAGGCATGCTACACAGGATGTTATCAAATTAGCTCTTGCAAGTGTGCCTGTAGGAAGTACCGATATTTGGAAGGTCCTACTAAATGCGCAGACATTTCGCATGAAATATGCTGATGAATTATGGGCAGCGGGATTCGCATTTGGGATCCCAGCAGTTATTGTTGCATCAATATGGGCCCTAATCCTGAAGCGTTAGTGAAGTTGACCAGCTCATGTTTATCTTATAAGAGGAATTTTCAATGAAAATGCTAATAAGTCTCGTAGTTCTTAGTATATCATTCTCGTTTTCAAGCACATACGCTTCTCAAAAAACTGTGGCCAGAACTTTAGAAGAGGTAGTAATAGAGGATACCGCCGGCCGCCCTGTTGAACGTATTAACATCGCTGCTCATGAACAGGCGAATGCGGAACCAGCAGAAAAGAGGTGGACCCTATTAAAAAAAAGGTTTTACGAGGCGGCAGAGCGGGGCAATATAGTATACGCAACACTCTTGCTTGAAGAGCTGTTGCTCGGTGAAAAAATATTATCATTGATAAATCATCAAGACAGTAACCCATTACTAAGGAGTCCTCTTATGGCAGCCGCGCTTGGCGGACATGTCGAGATGTGTCAATTTCTCATTGCAAGAGGGGCCCTTACTGGACTTCTAAATATTGGCAAAATGACTGCTTTTGAATTAGCGCGAATCCATGGACGAGAGGCCGTGTGCAATCTTTTTAAAACCTTAGAGGAATCTCAAGATACTACGCGATTTTCAAGATATGCCCGCACGTACTGGTGGGCTGGACTACCATTAGGCCTTGTCGTGCTCTTGTATTATTTGCGGCGTAAGTAATGGACTGTTTGAAAGTCTCACGTCCCAATGATCGAGGTAGAGGCACTAAGGGAGAATGTAAGGTTCTAAACTGGTTGAGTTAATCTTCCAATCCGCGAGCGATACTAGAACATTCTAAAAGTTCTTCAGAGAGACACCTTAGCGACCTGCGTAGATCATCATGCACCGAACCAGCCTCAACTGCTTCATACTCATCAGGAAGTCTATCGAGCTTTTCCTGTATTTGTCCAAGATTTTTTAGGCTGGCAGCTATTGATCATTTCAATTTTTGCATAGCCTGAATGCTTATGTGCGTACGGCCAGTAATTTTTTCTTTACTACAGGAATATTCGTCGGGGGTGATCGATGTAATATTGATCCCGCATATTATTCCTTCCAAATCGGACAATATTGGC
>Ga0207145_1054_pt1 | contig 16610 bp, 13 predicted proteins | sample Alteio_BWMinHeat_35_FD_153578 | JGI IMG/M metagenome (GOLD analysis project Ga0207145, IMG submission 153578) | Enriched cells from forest soil in Barre Woods Harvard Forest LTER site, Petersham, Massachusetts, United States -... | ecosystem: Environmental > Terrestrial > Soil > Temperate forest >...
CTTTCCGAATGGCCAACTTGATTTCCCAGAGTGTGCCCGCGGAGTCGATTCTTGCCGTTACGTTCACTAACAAAGCCGCGGAGGAAATGCGCTCGCGCGTTTCCAATCTGCTCCTGTGCGCGGGAGTGCCTCCCGCGCAGCCGTGGCTTTCGACGTTTCATTCGCTGTGCGCGCGCCTGCTTCGGCGCGAAGCGCCCAGCGCAGGTCTTCCGCGCGATTTCGCGATTTACGATGACGATGACCAACTCGCCGCCGTGAAGCTCACCATGACAAAACTGGCGATCGATGACGACAGCCTGACGCCGCGAAATATCCTCAGCGGCATCAGTTACGCGAAAAATCACGGGAAGACGCCAGAGATGATGCGCGGCGAGGCCATTGGACAGGACGGAAGGCGCACCGCCGATGTGTTTGCCGCTTATGAAAAGCTGCTGCACCAAAGCAACGCGCTCGATTTCGACGATCTGCTTCTGCGCACGGTGCGCATGCTTCGAGAAGTGACGCCTGTTCGCGAAAAATGGCAGGCTCGCTTTCAATACCTCCACGTCGACGAATATCAGGACACCAACCGCGTGCAATACGAGCTACTGCGCCTGCTCACCGGGCCGCACAAAAACTTGTGCGTCGTGGGCGATGAAGACCAGTCTATCTACCGTTGGCGTGGTGCGGATGTCTCGATTTTGCTCAGCTTTTCGCGGGATTTCCCCGGCGCCCGCGTCGTAAAGCTGGAGCGCAACTACCGTTCGACACAGAACATTCTGGATGCAGCAGGTGCGGTGGTCGCAAACAACCCGGAGCGTCTCGGCAAATCGCTGAGCGCGACGAAGGGCACTGGCGCCAACCTGCGCTATTTCGAAGCACGCGACGCCCAAGCCGAAGCTGAATTTGTAGCCGGCGAACTTGAACGCATATTGAATGACGATTCCGCGCAAACGTGCGCCGTCGAGTATCGGACAAATTTTCAATCGCGAGCGTTCGAAGAAGTCTTTCGCCGCCGCGGGCTGCGCTACAAACTCGTAGGAGGCTTCAGTTTCTACAGCCGCGCCGAAGTTAAAGATGCGCTGGCCTACGTGCGTCTAGCCATGCACCCCGAAGATGACATTTCGCTGCTGCGCGTTTTGAATGTACCTCCCCGCGGCATCGGCAAAACCACGGTAGACTCGCTTCGCGATACCGCGCGAATCGATGGAACTCCACTTTGGGCCTCCATTGAGAAATTCGTCTCCGGAGTAGCCGGCGGCCGCGCCGTCACGCCTTTGCGATCGTTCCAGGAACTCATCGTCAAACTACAAGAGTCCCTGGCAAGCAAGGAACCGGCTGACTTTCTGCGTACCGTTCTCGCAGAGAGCGGCTACATGGACATGCTCAAGGACCGCAACACTCCCGAGGACGTCGCGCGACTGGAGAATCTCGAAGAACTGACGCGCGCCGTTGCCGAAAGCATGGAGGCAGGCGAAGAGTTCACGGACTTTTTGGATGCGGCCGCTCTCGTAAGCGACGCGGATTCCTTCGAAGGCAAACCGGGCGTCACCCTGATTACCTTGCACAGCACCAAGGGCCTGGAGTTCGATCATGTTTTCTTGACCGGCATGGAAGAAGGCATCTGCCCGCACGGCCGCTCGTTAAATGAAGAAAAAGGAATTGAAGAAGAACGCCGCCTCGTTTACGTCGGCATGACGCGCGCACGCACTTCCTTAACACTGACCCGCGCCGTCTACCGCCGCATTTTCGGTAACGAACAACAGTTGCGCGCGTCGCTGCCGTCACGTTTTCTGGCAGAGATCCCCAGCGAACTGGTGGAAACGGTCCGCGGCTCGATGGCGGAAATTGGCGAGAAACGCCGTTACGAGCCCGATCCCGAGTATTCGTACTCGGCGGATGAATTTTTGCGCCGCGTGCGCGGCAAACCGGAACCCACTGTGGCAGTTCCCAAACCCGCACGAGTCACAAGCTCATTTGGCAGGCCATCCATCAAACGTGGCGCCAATGCAGATCCCATGCTTGGCCGAAAAGTGCGCCACCCCAGCTATGGCGTCGGCACCGTTGTGGGCGTGGAAGGCGACGAAGAAGATCGCCGGGTCTCTGTAAGCTTCCCTGGCCGCGGCACAAAAAAATTCATCGAGCGCTATGCTCAGCTCGAGCCAGCCTGACCCCGTTCTTAGTTCCCTGCGATAGAAAGGAGTCATCATGAACGTCTCCCTGACACCTCCCCTTAATTCTCTTTTACTCAAATTGTTGTGCCGCTTTTCAGTCGGACTGCTCGCGTTCGTCACTATCTTCGCGCCAACTTTTTCTCAAACCGCCAGCGCCTCACCCAAGGGCTCAAGTCTCGAAACATTCGCCAAGCTTCGCGAAGCCTGGGTTCAAGATCTTCGCACCAAGCAACTCGAATCCATTCTGAAGTTCTATGCCGCAGACGCTGCCTTCCTACAACCCAATGGCGAACGGCTGACCGGCACTGCCGCACTGCGCACTCTATTCCAAACGATCATGGCGAACTTCAACAGCGACCTCACCCTCCACAGTCGGAATCTCGAAACATCAGGAAATCTCGCCTACGACAGCGGCGACTTTGAGGAAAGCTTAACGAACATCGCGAGCGGAGCGAAAATCACCTCCAAAGGCAGCTACATCATCATCTACAAACGCCAGTCAAACGGCAGCTGGCAGATCGTTCAGCACGTCTGGACCGGTACGCCGCCACCTGGCACGTGAGCGGCATCCCCCGATTTCGCCGGCTGTTTGAGCCGATTGCTTTCCCCGCCCGGCCGAAGCGGCTGGAGATGCGGTTCGAACTCCAAACGGCCTTGGTTGCGAAACGCAGCATCTCAAGGTACATTGAGCCGGGCAATCTTCCCTGAACGGCGTACCTTGTAATTCCTGGCCTCCGGCTTGCCCGGACGCGACCGGAGAGCATAGTGGGATCAGCACTCTTCCATCGTAAGGGCATCGACCAGTTGCTTGCGGACTGTGAAAACGCGGAAGTCCGATTAAAAAAATCCCTTGGATGGCTTAGCCTCACGTCGCTCGGCATTGGCGCCGTGATCGGTTCCGGCATTTTCACCATCGTCGGTACGGCCATCGCAGGTCAAAAACTCCAGGTCTCTTCAATCTTAAACGCCCCTCTTTTGCAATACCTGATCACCCGACAATCCACATTTGGCCGACCTGGCGCGGGCCCCGCTATCGCGATCTCCTTTATCCTGGTGGCCATTGCCTGCGGGTTTGCTTCGGTTTGTTACGCTGAATTGGCGGCCATGATCCCCATCGCCGGCAGCGCGTATACCTACACTTACGCCACCATGGGCGAACTCATCGCCTGGATTATTGGATGGGATCTCATCCTTGAATACGCGGTAAGTAATATGGCTGTCAGTGTCGGGTTCTCGGCGCACGTCGTCGATCTGCTCGATTGGTTTGGATTACATCCGAACCCTCGATGGATTTCGCCGGCATACCTGCCTTCCGGTCTCCAAGATCTGCAAGGAAACGACCTCTACGGCCCCGGCTGGCATTTCGGTTTCAACTGGCCGGCGTTCATCATCGTCATGCTGCTCACGGTGATCCTCGTGCGCGGTATTCGCGAGTCCGCGGAAACCAACAACATCATGGTGCTGATCAAGATCATTGCCATCCTGGCATTCATCACCTTCGCTTCAAGATTCATTCACCCCGCCAACTGGCATCCTTTCTCGCCCAACGGCTGGCCGGGCATTCTCACCGGCGGCTCTATCGTTTTCTTCACGTACATCGGCTTCGATTCCGTTTCCACTGCAGCGGAAGAATGTAAACGTCCCCAGCGCGATGTGCCCATCGGCATCATCGCTACGCTGATTATCTGCACGCTTCTGTACATCGGTGTTGTCGTCGTTCTTACGGGGCTTGTTCGTTGGGACACGCTGGTCGACGACGCGGCCCCCGTCGTAAACACTCTCAAAAAACTCCACATTTCCAACCTTCGCCTTGTTGTTCTCATTGGCGCCTTGATGGGCATGATCTCTTCACTGCTCGTTTTTCAAATTGGTCAGGCACGCGTATGGTTCGCCATGTCTCGTGACGGCCTCTTCCCCAAAGTTTTTAGCCACATTCACCGTAAATACCTGACACCCGATTTTTCCACGTGGGTCGCCGGCTTCGCGGTTGGAATTCCCGCCGGGCTTCTGGACATTGGCACGCTCGGCGACCTCGCCAATATTGGTACTCTCTTCGCATTCGCTCTCGTTGCGGCCGGCGTTCTCATCCTTCGCTATCGCGAACCGGATCGCCCGCGAGCGTTTCGGGCACCAGGTGGTCCGATCGCTCCCATTCTGACCATCGCCACCTGCTTGCTTCTGATGGCGGGATTGCCGATTATGAATTGGCTTCGATTCTTTGGCTGGTTGCTAATCGGCTTGGTGATTTATTATTTCTATGGACGGAAACACAGCACGCTCCGGGCAGCAAACGCGAAATAGAGGAATCGAAGATGGCGTTGGGTTTCCGAACTGATGTTGGATTGCGAGTGGCCGCTCCCGTCGTGTTTTTAACGGCTCTCGCGGTATTCCCCAATCAAGCCGGTGCTTGGGGGCGCAACGCGCACAAACTGGTCGTCAATCAAGCCATCGACACTCTGCCGCAGGATATTCGTGGTTTTTTCGAAAGCTACCGGGGCGTCCTGCTCCAACACGTCCTCGATCCTCTGGACGCCGTCGCGAAAACTCCCGCCGAGAAGCGCAACGATCATCTGTATCTCGACAAGTACGGGCGCTTCCCCTTTGATGCCCTGCCGCGTAGTTACAAAGCGGCCGTCGACAAATTCGGAAAATCCAAGCTACAGGCCAACGGCGTGCTGCCTTGGGAAATTGGCGTCTATAGCCAAAGGTTGACCGAAGACATGAAAACCGGCCGCTGGGACGAAGCCAAGTTAGACGCGGCGATCCTTGCGAACTATGTCGCTGATGCGCACGATCCCTTTAGCACCACGGAAAATTTTGACGGAAAGTTGACCGCGCAGGCTGGGGTAAACGAACGCTTCGGAGCGACTCTGATCGACCGTTACTCCTCCTTCTTTCCCATGCGCCCTAACGACGCTGCGTTCATCAACGACCCGACGGACCACGCTTTTGAGGTCTGTCTAGGCTCGCACAGTTGGCTTGAAACGATTCTCGTGGCGGATCGCAACGCCTACATCGCGGGAAAATCTTATTCCTATAACGACGAATACTACGATCGCTTCTACAATCAAGCTGCCGCCATTTTAATTCGCCAACTTTCGGAAGCCTCCACCGATGTCGGCTCCTACTGGATGACAGCGTGGATTAACGCAGGCCGGCCGCAGTTGCCCCATTGATGCGCCTCGGATGAATTCGTCATTCCTCCCTGCCAGTATTGCTTCCCTCCCCAAGGCCGAATTGCATCTTCATCTCGAGGGTTCGATTCAACCTGCCACGGTGTGCGCGCTCACGGCGCAACATAACATTCTGCTGACTGAAGACGAAGTTCGACGCCGCTACACTTATCGGGACTTCAGCGGCTTCATCGATGCTTTCAAGTGGGTCACCTCGTTTCTTCGTGAACCTCCTGACTATGGCCTCATCGCGCGCGATTTGTGCGAGCATCTGCTGACCCAAGGCGTGGTCTATGCCGAGGTCACTCTCTCCATCGGAGTGATGCTGCTTCGCAAACAAAAACCCGAAGCTAATTTCGAAGCCATCTTGCTCGCTACAGAGCCCTTCGAGGAACAGGGGCTTCGCGTTAACTGGATTTTTGATGCCGCGCGTCAGTTTGGCCCCGAGGCAGCTATGGAGGTCGTGGAGACCGCAAAGCGTTGCCAGTCTAAAAAAATTGTGGCTTACGGTATCGGCGGCGACGAATTGAGCGTGGCCACGAAAGAATTTCGTCCTGTATACGAACAGGCAGAGAACAATGGGCTACATCTTTTGATGCACGCAGGAGAAGTCGGCGGTCCCGAGAAGATTCGCGAAGCAATCGAGCTGTTGCACATTGAGCGCGTGGGTCACGGCATCGCGGCGGCGCAAGACCCCGCGCTTATGGACTTGCTCGTCGAACGCAGGATTCCCCTGGAAATTTGCCCGCAAAGCAATATCCGCACCGGAGCCCTGGCCAAACAGTTGCATCTCCCTGACGCGCGAATCGAGCATCATCCTCTGCCGCAACTCTGGCGGTATGGAATCCCCGTTGTCCTCTCCACCGACGATCCCGCGATGTTTCACACCACGCTGCTTGCCGAGTACGAAAACGCGGCGAAGATGGGCCTGAGCGAAGTCGAACTCGCCCAGCTGGTAGGTAAGAGTTTCGAGTACGCCTTCCTCTCCGAGAGCGAGAAACTAGCCCTCGCAAAAGTTCACCATTCTTAACCACTCTCGACGCAGCCACCCCAAACCATCACCCGCCTCCGGCAAACTCCAGCACCGCCAGCAATGTTATACTTAGCCCATGAAAGCACACGTTTGGGTGATGCCGAAGCGCACGGTCCTCGATCCCCAGGGACAAACCATTCAGCATGCGCTCTCCGGTCTGGGCTATGCCTCCGTCAAAGACGTTCGCCAAGGTAAGTTCTTCGTGCTGAATGTCGAAGGTTTGACCCGCGACGAAGCGCTGAAACAGGTCGAGCACATCTCGAAAGAAGTGCTCACCAACCCGGTCATAGAAGAATCTCGCTTCGAAATAGTTGAGTAAGCGCGGCGCTCGATGATACGTAGCCGCAACTCCGTCAAGCCGACGGCTGCTTTCCCGCGGTTGCTTGCGCTGGCCGCCGCTATACTTCTCTCTTCACTAGCAGTCTTCGGATGTAAGACTCACTCCCACACCTCCGACTCCAGCCTCCAAAAAATCGATGAAATGCTGAACTCCCAGCTTCCGCAGGGGACTCCGAGGCCCCGCGTCGAATACTTCCTCAGCTCGCGCGGCTACCGACTTGAGGATTCTCCCGACAAGGCCTCCCTCGTAGCCGTCGTCCGCCATATAGATACCGAAACTCTCATTCCCGCCACCGCCCGCGTCACCTTCCATTTCGATTCGAACGAAAAACTCCTCTCTTACGATCTCCAGCCTGCTCCAGACGCCCCTCTGCGCCCTTGACACCAGCATTAACACGATTTGCCGCATTCAACGTCACGAAGCCGCTGGCGCTTCGCCAGTCCATGCTAATCTACCTAAACTGCATTCCCAGGAGATCCCGCGTATGTGCGGAATTGTCGGTTACATCGGACCGAAGAAGGTAGTGCCGGTCATCATCGAGGGCCTGCGAAAACTCGAATACCGCGGCTATGATTCCGCGGGCATCGCCGTCGTCACCAAAGACGGCAAGTTGGAAATCCGCCGCGCCCCGGGAAAGCTCCGTAACCTCGAAGAAGTCATTCTGAAATCGCCCATCGAAGGCACCTATGGCATCGGCCACACCCGCTGGGCCACGCATGGCCGCCCCACCGAAGAAAATGCGCACCCGCACCGCGACTGCACCGGCGAAATCGTCGTCGTTCACAACGGAATTATCGAGAATTATCTGGAACTCAAAGAGCAGCTCCAGCGCGAAGGCCACAAATTCGCCACCGAAACGGACACGGAAGTCGTCGCGCATCTTGTCGAAAAAAATTCGAAAGATGGCGCCCCCCTGGAAAACGCCGTTCGCAAATCGCTCAAGGAATTGCGCGGCATCTACTCTTTAGTCTTTCTTTCCGCCCGCGATCCACACAAGATCGTCGCCGCGCGCATCGGCCCCCCTTCGGTGATCGGCCTCGGTGACGGCGAATTTTTCGTCGCCAGCGACATCCCCGCCCTTCTCGAACACACGCGCCAAATTTTCTTCCTCGCTGACGGCGATATCGCCGTCCTCACGCAAAATGGCGTTCGCGTGATGGATCACGACGGCCGCCCCGTCGACCGCCCCGCCCACCACGTCGCCTGGGATCCCATCATGGCCGAGAAGGGCGGCTACAAGCACTTCATGCTGAAGGAGATTTTCGAGCAGCCGCGCGCCGTCCGCGACACTCTGCTCGGCCGCATCTCGCAAGACACCGGAAAAGTCTTCCTCGACGAAATGCAAATCTCCGAGCAGCAATTCCGCGAGTTCCAGCAGGTGCGCATCGTCGCCTGTGGAACAAGCTGGCACTCCGCCCTCGCCGGAAAATTCATGATCGAGCGCTTGGCCCGCCTGCAAGTCGAAGTCGATTACGGCAGCGAATTCCGCTATCGCGATCCCATTCTCGATTCCAAAACGCTGACCGTTTGCATCAGCCAGTCCGGCGAAACCGCCGACACGTTGGCAGCGCAGCGCGAAGCGAAAATCAAAGGCTCGCCCACGCTCGCCATCTGCAACGTAATGGGCTCGATGATCACCCGCGAAGCCGCTGGCACGGTCATCACCCACGCTGGCCCAGAAATCGGCGTGGCTTCCACAAAAGCGTTCACTGCGCAACTCGCCGCTCTCCTGCTGCTCGCTTCGTATCTCGGCCAAATCCGCGGAAAACTGGCTCCCGCCGCCGCCGTCAAACTCATGCAGGAGTTCACCCGCATCCCCCACAAAATGGAAACTGTTTTGCAAGCGGATGAGGCCGGCTTCTACGAAAACCTCGCCCGCCAATTCTTCCGCTACACCGATTTTCTCTACCTCGGACGCGGCATCCACTATCCGATCGCTCTCGAAGGCGCCCTCAAGCTAAAGGAGATCTCTTACATTCACGCCGAAGGCTATCCTGCCGGTGAAATGAAACACGGCCCCAACGCTCTTATCGACGAAAATCTTCCGGTCGTCGTTTTAGCAACACGCGACGACTCCGACCCGGAATCCGTCACCCGTTACGAAAAAAGCGTCTCCAATATCAAAGAAGTGAAAGCCCGCGACGGCATCGTCATCTCCATCGCCACCGAAAAGGATCACCTCGCCCGCGAAGCTTCCGACCACATCATCGAGTTGCCCCCCGCGCCAGAAATTCTCGCGCCGCTCCTGGAAATCATCCCATTGCAGCTTCTCGCCTACCACATCGCTGTCCGCCGCGGTTGCGACGTCGATCAGCCGCGCAACCTTGCCAAATCCGTGACGGTCGAATAGCCAATCATTTGCGCCGCCCGGCGGTTCGACCTAAGCTCCCCCGCGATGATTCACAGCCGATAGGCCCGCGCTCCCTTTTCCGCTAAAATGGAAGCATGCGCCGCTTCTTCCGGGTCTGTTTGGGGTTCTCCATTTTTGCCCACTTTCTCGTTTCACTTCCCGCACCAGCCCAGACGCCCGCGCCAGCTACCGCAGTTCTCCACGAAATCCGCACAGCGGGCTTGAAGACTTTCACCGAAGCCCAAATTATCGCGCTCACTAAACTCGAGAAAGGCTCCCAAGTTGGCAAGCCAGACTTGCAAGCCGCCGCTGACCGCCTCCTCCAAACCGGCCTATTCGCAAAGGTCAACTACAACTTCCAAACGCGCGGCGACGGCCTCACCGTAACCTTTCAACTCGAAGAAGCCCCGCGCGTCCCCATCTACTTCGATAACATTCCATGGTTTGCCGACAGCGAGCTCGCCGACGCCATCCGCAAAAAGCTCCCATTCTTTGACAACACCCTTCCCGAAGCCGGCGCAGTGGTCGACCAGGTAAGCGACACGCTGAAAGACCTGCTCGCCTCGCGCCAGCTAAATGTCACTGTCGAACACGAACTGCTCGCCAATCCTCTCGGCGAAGGCAACGTCCAAGCCTTTCGCGTCGAAGGCGCCGCCTTCTACATCGCCAGCGTCGAGTTTGGCGATCCGTCGCTCGCGTCTTCCCACCTCGTTCAGCAGCAGCTGAGCGAGGTCCAGGGCAAACCCTTTTCTCGCATGACCATCGACCTTTTCCTCTCCGAACAATTGCGCCCCTTCTACCTTCAACAAGGCTATCTTCGCGTTAAGCTCGGCCCTCCCGAAGTCCGTCTCACTGGCAATCCCAATCAAAAACTCCCCGATCAAATTCCCGTCTACGTCCCCATCGCCACCGGCGCGATCTATCACTTCAAGGGAGCGCAATGGTCCGGTAACTCTGTTTTGTCCTCCATCACCCTTTCTAATGAACTCGGCATAAAGTCTGGCGACGTCGCCAACGGAATGCAGATCGAGGCAGGCTGGGACCGTGCCCGCGAAGAGTACGGCCAGCGCGGCTACCTCGACGCGAAGCTCGACCCTGTCGCCTCCTATGACGACCAGACCCACACCGTTTCCTATGCCGTTTCTGTATCCGAAGGAGTTCAATACCACTTCAACAGTCTTGTTGTGACAGGTCTTTCGGTGGCCGGTGAGGGACGCGTTCATCAGATGTGGTCGACAGAAGCGGGAGCGCTTTTTGATAAAGCTCAATTCGAACACTTTCTGACCAAGTTGCAGTCTCATCCCGCTGAAATCTTTGGCGAATTGCCCGTCCACTACGACACGGTCGGCCATTGGCTGCGCACCGATCCGGACAAGCACACTGTCGATGTCCTGCTCGATTTCAAATAACCGGAAGTTTCAGCACACTGCGCGAACGTAATCAAACCCGCGTTAAGGTATACTCTCCAAAGAAATGAATACTCTTGTTCGCATTCAAATCGCGGAACAGGCGCAACTCTCGCCGGGCGAAAAAGAGTTGATGCTGCAAAAGCACTTGGCCGAATTCCCTTCCATGATCATCGCCCTCTCCGGCGGTGCCGACTCTGCCTACCTCGCCTGGGCCGCGCACCACGCGATCGGTGAACGCGCCCTGTCGGTCACCGCGCTTTCGCCTAGCTATTCCGCGCATGACCGCTCCGTCGTCGAAGAATTTGTCCGCCAGCTCGGCGTGCGTCACGAATTCATCGAAACGCACGAAATGGAAAATCCCAAGTACCGCGCGAACGCCGCGGACCGCTGCTATTTCTGCAAAGATGAGTTATTCAACGTATTGGACGTCATGGCAGAAGAGCGAGGCTTCGCGGCCATCGCCTACGGCGTCAACGCCGATGACACTTTGGATTTCCGCCCCGGCCATCGTGCCGCTGCGGAGCATCGCGTCCTCGCCCCTCTTCTCGACGCAGGTCTCCGCAAAGCCGAAATTCGCACGCTCTCCCAGCGCGCCGGTTTGCCCACTTGGGACCGCCCCGCCTCTGCCTGCCTGGCCTCCCGTCTCCCCTACGGCACCCAAGTGACTCCCGAACGGCTCGCTCTTATCGAGCGTGCCGAAGCCGCTCTCCGCGATCTAGGCTTCCGTCAATTTCGTGTTCGGCTCCATGAGAAACTCGCGCGTGTGGAAATCGCCCCGGAGGAAATGCCTCGCGCTATGTCCCCCGAAATGGCCTCATCCATCGCTTCACGCCTGAAAACGGCTGGCTTTAGCTATGTTGCCCTGGACCTGGAAGGCTACAGGCAAGGTTCCTTGAACGAGACCTTGCCTCGTTAGGCCCCCTACGGGGCATCCGTCGGCCGGAACATTTTCCACTGTTTTTCCGTACCATCTGTTAGGAAAGGGCAATCGCGCTTCGCGCTGGCTCTGGAGGAAGCATGAGGATGAAGCCACAACATAGGCGGGCCCCAGCTATCGTGCTCCTCTTCAGCATGGTGCTGCTCGCCGGCTGCCAGATGGGCCCCTCCGTCTCCGGCAGTTTTGAGCGTTCCCTCGATGTCTCCGGTCCCATCCGAGTCGAACTCAGCAACGTCGCCGGTGATGTCTCCATCGTCGGCAGCGCCGACGGCAAAGTCCACGTTCACGGCGATGTCCGCGTCTCGGGATTCGGTTTCGGCAATCCGCAAAGCCGTCTGGACAGCATCGTTTCTAACCCGCCTGTCGAACTCAAAGGTGACACTCTCCGGATCGGTAAAGACGTCACACGTTTGCACAATGTCTCGATCAGCTATTCCGTCGAAGTTCCACGGGATACCGAAGTCAATTCGTCGAGCGTCTCTGGCTCTCAGATCGTCCGCAACGTCCGCGGTCCCGTCCAGGCATCATCAGTTTCCGGAACCGTTCGCGGCAAGGACATTGGCCGCGAGGTCCGGCTCTCCTCGACTAGTGGAAGCATTGACGCCGAGAATTGTGGTGATGATGTCCGTGCCACCAGCGTTTCCGGCAGCGTGACTGTCTTGAACGCCAAGGGCGATGTGCTCGCTCACTCCGTCTCGGGCGACGTCCATGTGCAAAACCCTGGCGGCCGCGTCGATACCGGCACTTCCAGCGGGTCAGTGGATGTTCGTGACGCGAATGGCGACGTCAAAGCTCACGCTACCGCCGGACGCGTCACCATCCAAGGCAATCCGATGGGCAATAGCTATTGGGATTTGAAGACCGTCTCCGGCTCCGTCGATATCGCGGTGCCTTCCAGCGCCAGTTTCCATCTTTCCGCTGGCGCCGTGACCGGCCAGATTCGCGCGCAAATTCCCATCATGATTGAAGAGCAGGGCAAGCATTCGCTCCGCGCCCGCATGGGGGACGGCGGCGCACGCGTCGAAATTCACACCGTCTCAGGCGGCATCGAAGTAAACGGCGCCCAATAGAGAATTTATTCGGTCACCCACATCCTTGCCCCTTCCACCAACACTGTTGGGGCGGGGCTTGCCCCGCCCTCCTGCTCCACATTTCGAGCCTCAATCTCAATGCCCTCCGGCAATTTCTCCGTAAACAGATTAGAATTCTAGCTGATGAACTGCCCGCGGAATCTTCTCTCCTTGACCGTCGCGTTTCTTGCGCTCTTCCCATTGGGGCTGCCGGGCTATTCCTCCTCTCTCCAACAAAATGAAAATCAAACCGAGCCACAGCAATCCCCAAAACCCGACTCCCCAAAACAAACTCCTTCCACCAAGCCCTTGTCTGAAACCGCCCAGTTGCAGATAGCCATCGATCGCGCCGGAAACGACCGCGCCTCCCTGGTCCGCAACCTCGAAGAATTCCTCAAGGATTACCCCGAGTCCCGCCAGCGTCCTCAAATTTACCGCGCCCTTGTCGAAGCCAGTCTTCAGCTTCGCGATTCCTCTCGCGCTGCCGACTATGCAGAACGCATCGTCGCCCTTACCCCAGATGACATGGCCATGACCATGCTCGCAATTCAACTCTTGGAGCGAAACGGAGACGAGCCTGCCCTTCACCGCGCTCTCAACTATTCCACACGCGTCTTGGACTACATAAACCGCTCTCCGGCCGCGGAAAAATCTCCTAAGATCTCCAAAGAAGAATGGGAAACGGAGCAGAAACGCGACAAGACCAACATCCTCTCGCTCCGAGGCCGGCTCTCTTTTAAACTCCATGATTACTCCGCCGCCGAAACGGATTTTCAAGCAAGCATGGCCATCACGCCATCCGCTCAGGCCGCCGCAAAGCTCGGCGAAATCGCCGAACTAAAAAAAGACCTGCCCAAGGCCATCAAGGAATATGCCCGAGCCTTCGCTCTCGCCGACGCTTCCGGTGGCGCAATCAATCGCCGCGAAATACGCCAGAAACTCGGCAACGTCTGGCGGCTCGCACATGGTTCCGACCAAGGCCTCGGCGATTACCTCTTGCAGTCCTACGACGACACGGTTGCCTCTCTCGACGCTCCGAAACCAAAACGAAACGCCAACGCCAAAGAGCCCTACGATTTCACTTTACGCAAAGCGCAAGACGGCTCGCCCTACTCGCTCGCGGAACAAAAAGGCAAAATCGTTGTCCTGAATTTTTGGGCCACTTGGTGCGGCCCTTGCCGTGAGTTGGAACCTCATTTCGCGCGCGTCGCCGCTCAATTCCAGGGTATTACCGACATCGTCTTTCTTGCCGCCGATTGCGATGAAGACGAAACTCTAGTCGCGCCCTACCTGCAAGAAGAAAAACCCCGCACCACGGTAGTTTTTGCAGATGGGCTGGATACTCTGCTCGCCGTCCGCTCATTCCCAACGGTCGTCATTCTTGATCGCACCGGCAAAATAGCCTATCGAACGGATGGATTTGATCCTGAGGATGTGGAAGCAGAACTGAGCAATGCGGTCCGCCACGCGCTAGCGGCACAAAAGTAACCTTGGAAAACTTCGTTCAAGGCGCCAAATCGGCGCTGTAGTTCCCGACAAATTCCTCGAAATCGTCGATCTCATCCATATCTTTACCTACAAACCGGATCGTGTGCGAATCTACGCGCTGCACCGACCGCAGGTAACTCAGCAACTCCGCTGGCGTGTAGTTCTTGAACGTAATCTCCAGCGTCACCGGAGTCTTGATCACGTATGCCTTGAACTCATGCAGCCTGCTAAACGCCGATTTCACTCCCGCGTAGATTTTGTCGCAGGACGCCGCTGGCGTTAGCGTCTCCGCCGAATGAAAGCCAAGTGTCTTCTTCGTTTCAACGATTTCGATTGCTCCCAGCCGCGACTTGATCTCTTCCGTGGCCGCATCATCGCCGGAAACGAAAATCACTGGCACTCCTTTCGCTCCTGCGTAGGCCGCGTTGTACTCTCCTTCAGTCACTGCGCTGCCATTTAACGTGACGCGCGCGTAGTGGGCGCTCGAAAACGTATGCGCGCGCACGCCCTTCGGATTTGTCGTCGACGCGTGATATCCGATAAACATCGCCGCGCTGAAGCTCGAATCCAGTCCCGCCATCATCCCGCCATGCCGCGGCCACGCGCGCACAATCCGCACATCCTTCGGAAACTCCTCGATCAGCAAATTCTCGCCATTCCCGTGCGAGTCGCTCACCACAATCTCGCCGGCCCCTGCCTCCTTCGCCGCCCGTATCGCCGCCAGCGTCTCGTTGGTCATGAAATGCCGAAACCGCTCATACTCAAATCCGCTCGGCCCCAGTTGGTCCGCCGTCACCACTCCCGCCACGCCTTCCATGTCCACCGATATGTATACCTTCAGCTTTTTCGCCGAGTCCGCAGGAGCTTGCGCCAAAGCGTGCCGCGCCGCACCCGTTCCCAGCACAAACATGGCTCCGATGAACAAAAAGGCGGAAACAGCCCGCAATTTAGGACGCATCATGAAATACCTCTCATGTCGGTGAATTAGACCAGCTTTGCTCTGGAACGCCAACTTACTTTTGACCAGCGGCCGAGACCGAAGGAAAAGCAAGCGCCACTTCTCGCGCCGCAACAATCGTATTCACATGAATTCGAATCGTATCTTCAACACGCCGCGCATACCCGCCAGCCAAGGCCGTAGCCACAGGAATCTCGCGCCGCCTCGCCTCTTCGAACACCCTGCGGTCGCGCGTCTTCAATCCATTCTTCGTCAACATCAATCCGCCAAGCTGGTCCTCGCAATACGGGTCCGCTCCCCCAATATAAAAAAGCATCTCCGGCTGAAACTCATCCAGCGCCGTCTGCACCGCCGGAATCAGCGCGCCTAGATATTCGTCGTCCTCCACGCGGTCCGCCATCTCCAAATCCACGTCCGAAGGCGGCTTGTATGCCGGATAATTATTTTCCTGGTGGATCGAAAGTGTAAAAACCGTCTCATCCTTCGCAAATATCGCGGCCGTCCCATTCCCCTGATGCACGTCCGTATCTACAACCATCGCCTTTCGAATCGCGCCATCGTGCTGTAGCCTTCGAATCGCCACCGCCACATCATGAATCGCGCAAAATCCCTCGCCATGCCCCGGATACGCATGATGAAATCCGCCGCCCAAATTACACCCAAACCCATCCCGCAAAGCCGCCTTCGCAGCCAAAATCGACCCACCCGCCGCCAGCCAGCACGCTTCCACCGCCTCCCGCGAAAACGGAATCTCCAATTTCATAATCTCGCTCGCCGAAAGCGTCCCCGTCTTCAACTTGTGCACCCACTCCGCCGTGTGCACGCGCAGTATGTCCTCGTCCGCCGCCGGCGCTGGCGTAAGAAAATCTTCGCCCGCTGCGATTTCCTCGTGCACCAACGTCTCCGCAATCAAATGGAATTTTTGTGAAGGAAAAACGTGCTCGCCTAGATTTAAGTCGTATCCCTTGTGGTAGACCAGTTTAAAAGGAAGCATCTCTGTAGGGGAGGGGCTTGCCCCTCCCGCCTTTGCGCGTCCAGACCCCTAATTCTCTCGCTCCAAAATGAAATCCGGCAACGTCATCAAAGCCCGCGCATACTCCGAATCTCCGCGCCCTTCCAAACAAGCCTTCGCCCGCCGCGCGTACTCATGCGCCAAATTCCGCGCCCGATCCAGCGCCCCCGAATCATGCACCAACGACACAATCGTCTCCGCCCGCACAGAATGAAATTCTTTTTCCTCCAGCACTCGCGCCACCAACCCGCGCGCCTCTCGATGCCCGTTGTCCATCGCGTAAATCAAAGGCAGCGTAACCTTCCCCTCTTTCAAATCGCTCAACACGGGCTTCCCAAGCTGCTCCGTCGACGCCGTAAAATCCAATAGATCATCCACCAACTGAAACGCCAATCCCGCATACCGTCCGTAATCCGCCAGCGCCTCTTCCTCCGCGCCTTCCAACCCGCCCAGCACCGCGCCCAATCGCGCGCATCCGCTAAACAAACACGCCGTCTTATACGTCGCCAACCGCAGCGCGTCTTCTTCCGTCACATCAATGCGCCCAATTTTCGCCAGCTGAATCAACTCGCCTTCAACCATTTTCTGCGTCAAATCGATCAGCACATCCAAAATCCGGAAATTTCTCTCCTCCAGCGCCATCTGAAACGACTGCATATACAGCCAGTCTCCCGCCAAAACGCTCCG
>Ga0207145_1055_pt1 | contig 16344 bp, 17 predicted proteins | sample Alteio_BWMinHeat_35_FD_153578 | JGI IMG/M metagenome (GOLD analysis project Ga0207145, IMG submission 153578) | Enriched cells from forest soil in Barre Woods Harvard Forest LTER site, Petersham, Massachusetts, United States -... | ecosystem: Environmental > Terrestrial > Soil > Temperate forest >...
ACACGGGCCTCTGTCTCACTCATGGGAAACAAGTTATCTTCACCACCATAGGATTCCCCAAGCAAAATGATCTCCTGCACGGACTGCAGATGAGTATCGAGCGCTACCGTGCTGCAGCCTATAGCCGCGAACTTTCCAGTAAAGTGTGGAACGGGGGTGCAAAAATAGCGGCTGACGGATTCTGGGCCAGCGGTATCCCGCCCTACGGCATGCTCCGACTCTTGTTGGATGAGCAACATCAACCGGTTCACTTGCTGAAACGCGGCGAGCACAAGGCAATTCAAAATCAGAGAGTGACCCTTATTCCGGGAAATGACAACGAAGTGGCCGTAGTGAAGAGCATCTTTGATCGCTTCGTCTACAAAGGATTCAGTCCGGCACAAATTGCTGAGTTACTGAATGAGGAACGGATCGCATCGCCCACTGGCATTAGGTGGTCAATGGGAACAATCATGTTCATCCTGCGCAACGAAGTATACACCGGCGAGATGGTATGGAACCGTCTTTCCGAGAAAATGAAATCCAAGGCTCGGCGTAATCCAAAGTCGGAATGGATTCGCGCTAAAGGTGCCTTCCCGCCGATTATTGGGTCGGATCTTTTTCAAACCGCGCAACAAATAATTCAGGACCGAGAGAACGAAAAACGGCTAAGGCGTTCTCAAGCGGACATGTTGGCTAAGCTTTCCACAGTCTACCAGCGATACGGCGTCGTCACGGCCCGGTTAATCGGCAGCAATCCAGACATGAAAGGGCCAAGCGCTTATAAGAAAAAGTTCTCTTCTGTCGACTGTGCGTACCAAGGGCTTTTCAAGGAATTAATTGACCGCAAGCGGTCGGAAATCATCACAACATTGAAGAATGAAGGAATTGAGGTGGAACACTTTGATGATTTTTTGGTTGTGGACAATTATTTCAGTGTGTCGATACAACCCACAGTGCCAATCCCGCACGGGTATGAAGCGTACTGGGTGTTCCACCCGGATGCCCGAACAGAGGTAGACCTGACAATTGGAGCGTTACTCTCTTGTTCCGAAAGAGGAGAGATTCTTGGTTACTTGGCATTCCCCAGAATGATGTGTCGGACCAAGGTCAGAGTGAAAACCACGGGCTGTTTGATCCCCACTCTTTGGGTGTGCTCGTTGGTCGCGTTGTTAAAACAACTGCGGTCGTGAGGGGTTATTATGGCAGCTCAACCAAAAACCATAGTTCCGATGTCTAAGCGCCAGTACAAGATGATTCCAGTCGATCAAATCAGAGTGCTCAACTCGCGGACGCGCGACAAAGCACAATTCGAGGAGAATATCCGTAGCATTGGGTCCATCGGACTTCTTAAACCAATCGTTGTAAATGAGAGATACCTGTCGAATTCAGGGTGCTACCAGCTCGTGTGCGGTGAAGGACGATTCATCGCGTACAGGCAATTAAAGCGGGACAAAATTCCAGCCGAGATCGTCAATTGTGATAGAAAGACTGCATTGCTCTTCTCGCTGGTGGAAAACCTCGCCCGCGTTCCACCGAATACAATGTGGTTCGCAAGGGAACTAAAGCGCATGAAGGATTGTGGTCTTGCTACGGCGAAAATCGCTGAGATCGCTGGCAAGAATGAGTCATACATCGTGGACTATATTCGCCTTGTGGAATTGGGAGAGGAACGGCTAATCAAAGGTGTTGAGGTGGGTCTGTTCCCTATTTCCTTCGCAACTATCGTAGCAAAGTCCTCCACAGAGACAATCCAGAACGTGCTCATGGACGCGTTCGATACTGGGATCATCAATAGTAAGAATGCCATTACAGTCCGCAACTTGGTCGAGCATCGCATTTCCGAAAATAAGCAACTGCGAGCAAAACAGAGGACGCGAACGCCGTCGTATAGCATCGCCCATTTGCAGTCGGACATTTCCAAAGCGACAGAACACAAGGAAGGTTTCGTCCGGGAAGCTGCCACTAAAGAGAATCGTGTGCTAGCCCTGCTTGATGGGCTTGAAACCCTTGATAGGGATAAAGCTCTGCGACTAATCTTGGAGGAGGAAGGACTGGCTGAACAGCCGCGCTTGGCTGGAAAGTACACAGGCGTCTCTCGCAGAGAGGAAGAGGAGGAAGCAGATGCCGACGGAGTGCAAGATTGACGGTCGAGACATCGAGTTAATTCGTCTCAGGCCATTACACAAGCGGGAAATTGATTTTGAAAGAAATCGTGGATTTCGGAAAATTCTCGCCAGCATCGCTTCTATAGGGCTGATCGAACCGTTGGCCGTCTTGCGTGAGAATGGTGCCACTACATACGTGATCCTGGACGGTTACCTCAGATTCACGGCCTGCCAAAAGCTTGGCGTAAAATCGGTTCCCTGTATCGTATACAAAGAGAATCAAGCCTACAGCTTTAACAAGAACGTCAATCGGCTCTCACCCTTTCAGGAAATCCGGATGCTGCGCAAATCTCTGGAGACAATAGACGAACCGACGATTGCTCGAACATTTGGAGTTAAGTCGATACGCCACCGCTTGGGACCGGGCGTAATTCGCTATCTGCATCCGGACGTAGTGAAGGCATTTGAAAGTGACATGTTTAGGCGGGCGTGTGCCATAGAATTTGCTTCGGTCGTCCCAGAACGACAGATCGAAATATTCCGCGAGATGAAGAAGATTGGTGATTATTCCGCTGTTTTCTGTCGATCAATGGTCTTACAAACCCCGGCAGCAAAGCGGAATAAAAGAGCGATTCATAGGCAAGGCTGGGCCAAAGATCAAACCAGAAAGAAGGATTTAGTCAATAGGCTGAAGCACGCGGAAGCACAACACGATTTCTACTCGACACTCTACCGGCAGTATTCCGCCGATCTTCTGCGTGTGACCTTCTACATCAGGAAGCTCATCGCGAATCCGAAAGTGGAAGCTCATCTCAAAATACATCATCAAGAGATTCTCACCCGGTTCAGCGAAATAATCGCCGACGCTCCCATTGAAGCGCCGAACCAGACCGGGCGTGGATGAAAGCTCAACTCACGAGCCGTCAAGGTTGGCCGGACAGCAAAGGCCGGTTACAGGCTGAGCCGAAGTCCGTTGTGCGTAACCGTGGCCTAGTTCGCTTGATGGGTCCGATGCCCCGGCCACACGGACTGGGTGCATCACAGAACCCGACTTCTTGCGACCCGCTTCTTTGATGGCTTGAATTAATTCGTTGCTGGGACAAAACTGGATGCATGTGCGGCCGCTACACGCTTTCAACCGATCTCAAAACAATCGCCAAGCGCTTCGCTGCGACGGTCGCAGACGAGATCCCATCGGTTGTGCCACGTTACAACATCGCACCCACGCAAAAAGTGATTGTGGTTAGCGACGACGGTCAGCGTGTCATCAAACAGATGCGCTGGGGACTGATTCCGTCCTGGGCCAAAGACCCCAGCATCGGCAATCGGATGATCAACGCCAGAGCCGAAACGCTGGCAGAGAAACCAGCCTTTCGAGCTGCGCTGAAGAAACGACGTTGCATCATTCCGGCGGACGGATTCTACGAGTGGCAGAAACTCGGCACGGCGAAGCAGCCGCTTCACATCGTCCTCAAGAGCCGCGAGCCTTTTGGGTTCGCAGGATTGTGGGAACATTGGAAATCGCCAGAGGGCGACGAGATCCTGTCTTGCACGATAATCACTACCGAGGCAAATGAGTTGCTCAAGGCTGTCCACGACCGGATGCCTGTGATCCTGACACGTGATGCGGAAGCTGTCTGGCTTGACCCGAAGATCCAGGAGCCGGAGACATTGCTACCACTGCTGAAGCAGTACCCCGCGGACCAGATGGAGTTTTACCCAGTCTCACGCGATGTAAACTCGTCCGCGGTTGATAAGCCGAGCAATGTTGAGCCAATCAAGGATTAGTTCAGGGGGGATTCCCTTCAATTTCGAATTTCTCTGCAATCACAAAACTGTGATCGAGCATCAGCAAAGCGAGTTTTAAGGGCGGATTGAAAACTTCTCCGTCTCCGCCAGGGATCATTTGCAAAACAGGATCTTGGAGAAGTTTGTGGTCTTCGTAATACTCGATGAGCGGGCCGCCCTCAATAGTGTTTCGGTCTTTGGGCCGTATTGAATATTCAACGGCGTTCATGCAGAGGATTGTGAGATGACTGGGAAGTTGGCTTTTTGGATGTTTATGGAGGGTAATTAACAGCCGAAGCGTCAGATGTCTCATGTCCGCCCAGCGAATTCCCCCGATCCGCACACCGTATGGATCGTCCTGAATAATCTTCACAAAATCCCTATTCATGCCTGCCAGATAGCAAGAATCGATCGGAATTGGGAAGGCAATATTGCAAAATCGCATCCCCGCTGCTTTACTTCAGCAATGCAGTTGAGTCTTTTCAACAGCCTGCGCACTCGACGACCGCCCCTGCCCGCGAGGATAGCTTTGGGCTCGCATTCGGTGAGCGTCCTCTTCGTCCGCAATCACCGCGCCCGCCGCTACATCCTTCGCATCGACCCAACTGGTGCGGTGCGGCTCACGCTCCCGGCACGCGGTTCACAGGCGGAAGCGTGGAATTTCGTGCGCCGCAAAACCGCGTGGATCAAGGAACGCATCGAGCAACACCTGGCGCAGCCGCTGCGTCCGACAATCTGGGGCCACGGTACCGAGTTGCTCTTCCGCGGGGACATTGTACAACTGGCAATTCACTCCAACGCTCAAACCAAGGCCGTTGAGTTCGCCGACCAGCGGATTGATGTCGCGTCGGAAGCCGATGCGCGTTGCGTGGTGGAGAGGCACTTATGGAGTCTTGCGCGGCAGGAGTTGACTGTCCGCACGACTGAATTGGCTTCGGAACACGGTTTGATGGTGAAGCACATCACGGTTCGCAATCAGCGGTCGCGCTGGGGATCCTGTTCCCGCCGTGGGACCATCTCCTTGAACTGGCGATTGATTCAGGCACCTGCGTATGTTCGTGATTACATCATTCTGCACGAACTGATGCACCTGCGAGAACACAACCACTCCGGCCGATTCTGGAAGCAGGTCGAAACCGTGTGTCCTGATTACGAAGTCGCGGAGAAGTGGTTGAAACAGCACCGGGAATTGCTGGGATAGTAAGCCTCGAACAGCATGGTGAAGCCCCTTTTCAGATTTCTAAAACCCGGGAGGCTCATAGACGGAGACTTGGAGTTGGTGTTGGTGCGCACGGCACCGGCAGACCCCGCCAAACGCCACAATCCCCAATACGAATTCGAGATGCGCCATCCCGGCAAGACGGTCGCGATGGGGAGTATCAGACTTCGTATCGGTTCTGCGATCAGCCTGCGCTGTCCCGGTCACATTGGATACAATGTGAAGCGGAGATTCCGTGGTCACAGGTATGCCGCCAGAAGTTGTCGGCTGCTGCTGCCCCTTGCTCGCGCACACGGTCTGAACGCCGTATGGCTGACGGTGGACCCTAAGAACATCCCATCCCAGAAGACTTGTGGGATTCTCGGGGCGCGGTGGGTCGAAACAGTCCAGATACCCAAGACGCATCAGATGTACGCTCAGGGCGCACGATACCGTCGCCGGTACCGGCTCAATTTGAAGATCGCCAACCGCGGTGGGTGAGTATGGCGCAGGACATCCAGTTGATTTGGACAGTCCGCCGCCGCATCGTGGCGCAACTGGAATCCGCCCCGTTGGGAAAGAGGGCTGGGTTGCGGGCGGCGCTCCGAGAGATCGATCTGCTGCTGCGGACCAACTTCGACAAACGCCGTGGCGGGCGGTGGAATGTAGAGAGGAACTGACCGATCCATTGGCAGGGATGCTTTGACAAATGACACCGCAGCGCTACCATCGCTACTACGGGTAAGGAACCAGCCAACGAGGCGAGGGAACACAAATAAGGACCCAATCATGAACGCAAAGTTTCTCAATTTCTTGAGAGTCACACTGGCAACCGGGTTGGTGCTGTTCTCCGTTTCCCTGCCGGCTCCGGCCCAGCAAGCGGAGGCGCCTGCGGGAAGTCCGCCGCCCGTGCCGACAGAGGAGTTGCCAGCCGGGAGCCAGATCTTGGCCGGTGGCCCGGTCCACGAGGCGTTCGCCAAGCCGGTGTTGCTGGATCCGCAAGCCCCTATCATTCAACCGAATCAGCCACCGGCGGACCTTCAAGAAGTGCCGCCGGAGGAGAAACCGGACGGCGCAAGCATCGTGTGGGTGCCGGGCTATTGGGCGTGGGATACTACCCGCAACGATTTCATCTGGGTCAGCGGCTGCTGGCGGAACGCGCCGCCCAACACCTACTGGGTGCCTGGCCACTGGCTCCAGATAGATAGCGGTTGGGAATGGATTGGTGGCTTTTGGAAACCGATTAATGCGCAGCCCCAGCAAGAGATCGAATATCTGCCGGCGCCACCCGCCGCGGTCGAGGTCGAGCCACAGGGACCGCCGCCTCAGCCTGACCAGATCTGGGTGCCTGGCTGCTGGTACTGGGGCCAGGATCAGTACGAGCAGCGCCACGGCTACTGGATCACGCAACAGGCCGGCTGGGTCTGGGTGCCGTCGCATTACGCTTGGACACCGCGGGGCTACATTTTCTGCCCGGGACACTGGGATTACGATATGGACAACCGCGGCGTGCTGTTCACTCCCGCGTACTTCCCGCCGGATGTCCGCGTCCGGGCCGGGTTCGTTTTCTCTCCAAGTATTTGCGTTGACCTGGGAATGTTGCGGCTCAATTTGTTCTCCTGTCCCCGGTACCACCACTATTACTTTGGCGATTATTACGATGACGCCTACCGGCGCGCGGGAATTTATCCGTGGTACCAATGCCAAACAGTTCATACCTGGTACGACCCGCTCTTCGTCTATGACCGCTGGCACTTTGGGCAGACGGACCCCCATTGGGCAGCGGATCAGCAGCGCGGATTCGAGTTGCGCCGTGTGAACCCGGACCAGCGACCGGCCCGGACCTTTACAGAATTGCAGGCCCAGATGAGTCGCCTGCCGGCGAATCGCCGTCCCGAGCGGCCCCTAGTCCAGTCGGTGAAGACATATGCCACATCCCAATCCACGCCCATCAAGTTCGAGCGGATCAGCACCGTCGAGCGCCAACAGATCGCGGTGAAATCGGAGGAAACCCGCAACCTGCGCGACCAGCGCAAGCAGTGGGAAGGTCCGACGGCCGCCACGCCGACAACCCTCAAACACGGGCCGGGAGCAGAAACCAAACCCGCGCGCGAGGCTGCGGCTAATCCGCCAATCATGCATCCAACGACCAGGCCCGCCGAGGAAGTCAGACAGCCGGCAGAAACCAAGCCCCCTCCCGAAGTTCGGGCTAATCCTCAAGTCGTGCATCCAACGACGAGGCCCGCCGAGGAAGTCCGGCAGCCGGCAGAAACCAAACCCGCGCCCGAGGTTCGGCCTAATCCTCCAGTCGTGCATCCAACAACAAGGCCCGCCAATGAGGCCAGACAGCCGCAGTTCGTGCCGCCGCCGGCGGTCCGTGTCACTCGCCCCGAACGGGAGGTCGTGTCGAATCCGCCGAGCGTCCCGAAGCCGTCCGAATCGCGCTACATAGAGAAAGCGCCCCCGAGCCATCCCGTTGAGGAACGCCCCAAACCGAAGCCGACCTCGGGCCAGGGAGTCCCAGACCGGGCTACTCAGAAGAAGGACCTACAGCGGTCGGGCAACTAGAGTCCTTCATGCCAACCGGCACTGCTTTACTTTCACGATGCAGTTGAGCCTTTTCAGGAATTTGCGCGTTAAGCCAGATCGCTCACCTGCGACGCTGTCTCTCGGCTCACATTCGGTGTGTGTAGTGTTCATTCGCAATCCCCGAGCCCGTCGCTACATCCTTCGCGTCGACCCAACCGGCGCGGTGCGGGTCACGCTCCCAGCACGCGGTTCACAGACAGAAGCATGGAATTTCGCGCGTCGCAACTCGGCGTGGATCAATCGACGCATCGAGCAACACCTGGCGCATCGGGCGCGACCGACAGCGTGGGAGCACGGCACAAAATTCCTCTTTCGTGGCGACCTGATCCAACTTGCTGTTCACACCAACGCTTCAAGCAAGACCGTTGAATTTGCCGACCAGCGCATAGATGTCGCGTTGGCAGCCGATGTGCGCCGCGCCGTGGAGCGGCACCTGTGGAATCTGGCGCGGAGGGAATTGAGTGTCCGCACGGCTCAACTGGCCACGCGACACGGCCTGACGGTCAGCCGCATCACGGTCCGCAACCAACGGTCGCGCTGGGGATCGTGTTCCCGTCACGGAACCATCTCGTTGAACTGGAGGCTGATTCAGGCGACTGCGTATGTCCGAGACTACATCATCCTGCATGAGTTGATGCACCTGCGTGAACACAACCACTCCGGCCGATTCTGGAGGCAGGTTGCAACGGTATGTCCTGGTTATGGGGTCGCGGAGAAGTGGTTGAAACAGCACAAGCAACTGTTGGGATAGATGTCACCCCGTCAACGCCCCTAGACAGGCAATCTGATTGCGTGGTAAAAACACCCCAATGAAAAACAAAGCTCTCCATAGAGAACTAAAGAAAGAACGGAAATCATTACTGATAAGACTCGCTAAGGTCACCGGAATAATCCAGGAACTGTTCGGTCCGAGCGAGTCCCCCAAGAAGCGAAAGAAGATGTCAACGAAGGGTCGGGCGGCAATCGTAAAGGCGCAGCGTGCGCGGTGGGCGAAGATCAAAGCCGCCAAGAAGTAGCCCAAGGCGTGTAATGCTTCGGGATTTCATCGAGTGGCGTACGCCCAAGGTGGGTGAAGGTAGTGCATGAATCAACGTATGACACTGCTGACCTGCAAATGCCTCGGTTGTCGAACTGAAATTACCAAACCAGTTTCATGGTTTAAGAAGGTTAACTTCAAATGTCCACACTGTGATGGGCTAATTGACGAAACGCCGCTCAAGGAATTATCTACGCATGGCGCAGCGAGCCTTAAAGCGGAGGTGCGTCGGCCAGATACAACCGAACCGACAAAGGGGACTGCTTGACGCTTCAATCCTTGATCAAATGGTGCACGCCACAAGTGGGTGATGTGGATTTGATTCCGCTCGCATTGGCCGTGGCTGGGTTCGCTGTCTTAGTCGCTATTGTTGAAATTTTTCGTCACCGTCAAGGTCGAACTCCGCAGGACTCACCGTTAATGCGAACACTAAAAAACTTCGGTACGGTTGGGCGGCAACCGGAATTGCCGTGGACTTGGAAAGACTACTCGAAACTTGCGGCTCTATGCGGCGTTGTGTTCCTAGTTGCCGCGTTTCGATGAAGCGAGAGACACCCAACTATAGCTCGTCAAATCTTTGACGCTGTGACAATCTGTGGAGACTGCGGGTTGGTGATCGGGTTGATAAGGCTGGTGAGCCAATAACGACTGCAATGTTCACAAACTAACTCCCGTGTCTGAGGAACACCAACCGCCAGCCACTACTGCGGAGAGTCAAGAATACTCTCAAAGTGATTCCGTATCGTTATTGTATTTCCTTCTCAGCACGATTGTCTATGTAAAGTTGGCGTTCGGATACGTGCAGTATGAGATTCTCGGACGCTTCGGAGTCTATGAGGAAGCCATCGAGCCGCAATGGATTCAAGCCTATGCGGTTTGCTCATTTGTAATGGTGACAGTCAGTTCGTGTGTCCTGCTGCTCTTCGTAGCAACACGTTCCCGCCGCCTGTGGCTTCGATTGCTAATCAATGCAGGGGCACTGACGGTCTTACAAGTGGGGCTGTTCGTAGATTCGCGATTCTATACGGCCTTCAAACGACATGTGACTTTGGATGACCTGGGGGTGTTCTATCATGCTTCGCCCTTCGCTCAAATCGGGATTCAGGGGGAGTTGTTGCGTTCCACGTTTATTAAATTCACATTGGTACTGGCGTTGCATCCGTTGCTGGCATGTATGAGTTACGCGGTCGTGCGCTGGGGTTGGTCGCCGCGAAACGTACCGAGAATTCAATGGCGAATAATCTTCGGCGGCTTGGTGGCATTATTCCTGTTGGATCGCGCAATCTACGCAACCCTCGTGCTCAGGAACGACAGCCTTGTATCGCGATTGGTGCAACGTGCACCGTTCTATCCGGATTGGGGCATGCAAACTCTCGCCGACCGAGTATCCGGGCGTACTGGAGAGCGTCGGGCGTTCGAGGCTCGTGTTGATGAGTTATTACAGGCCAAACTCCGGCAAATACCAGCGGAACCGTTCCGCGTGCCGCAGGTCGCGACCTCCGGCAAATCGCTACCAAACGTGTTGATGATCGTGATTGAAACGGGGGCGGCACGTTTCGTGGACCCCGAAACTACTCCAAACTTATGCCGGTTCCGCGAAGGCAAAATAGTGGCCCATCAACACTACGCAGCGGCGAATGCCACACATCAATCGCTTTTCGGAATCATCTTCACTCAACCGCCAGCACGCTTTGACGATTACCGGAAGGCGGAACGTTCACCGCAGGCTTGCGATGTCCTAGAGCAACTCGGGTACAAATTGCGTTTTGCGGGAGCATTCTTTTACACACACATGGGGTTATTCCAGTTTGCTTTTGCCCATTTCCAACCTGCAGATGTTCTGCTCGAAGAACACGCCGATGAACGCAATGTGGCCGCCGTCACCCGCTGGCAAGAAGAACCGGGGCCACAATTCATCATTATGGAAGTTCACGCGCCTCATTACCCGTATATCAACCCCGCGCCGATATTCTTCCCGCAAGCACCGGACAATTTCCCGGATACATGGGACGCAGCTACCCATTACGCACATCGTCAGGATATTGCCACCCGCTACCGCAACAGTCTTCACTATGGCGACTCCTGCATCGGGCACGTCCTGCAAAGCGTGAATCTTAGTAATACGGTGGTGGTAGTCACTGCCGACCACGGGGAGGAATTTTACGAGCACGGGCGTCTCGCACATTCCTCAGCGTTCAACGATGAACAAACCCTCACGCCTTTAGTCTTGTCCATTCCCGGTCAAGCACAACGTGATATTGATACGTTGACATCGCATTTCGACCTCGTGCCGACGATTTTGGATGCTATTGGGGTCCGTGCCAAGGCTGATGAATATGGATTGGGGCGGTCGCTGTTATCAGACCCACAGCGGGACTATGTTATTGCGGCCATGTGCTCGTTTTCCAAGACTGAGCGTTGGGGGGTCGTTACACGAGTACACAAAGTGGATTTCACATTCACGAAAACCAAGCTGTTCACACTCCACACGGTGTTCAATCGCAAAGACGAACCACTGTGGGACTTTATGCGAGACCCCGACATTGAAACGACCATTCACAATGTCGCGGACGCTTGTGCCGGGATCTCAAGATGTTATGCTGAATAATGACCCCTCAAATGAACGAACGGAGAATCATAATAAACCGCGCCCCCGTCCTGACACTTTGGGCCAGTATTGTTGCCGAACGTCTTGGGTTCGACCGTAACGAAGCGCTGTCGCTTGGCAAGGCCGTCGCGGGGTTGACCGCCCAAAGCAAAGGCAGAAGGCTTGGCATTTATAAACCAGTGCCGAAGGAGATCAAAAAGGCACGGGCACAAAAACGAGGCGAGGAATTCTTTGTCGAAATCTGTGGAAGACCCGTGCCGGCCATTAACACAGCCGACGGCGTCCGAGCCGTAAACAAGAACAAACCCGTCGAGCCAGCAGGCGCAGAACGCTATTTGGAAAGCAAATTTGGCGACAATCTTGGTGCGGTCCGAAAAACGATGCGCGATCTTGCCAAAGCCTTCAAGCTGGGAAAATTCGCGGAAAAATCGTTCCGGCTGTACGAACAATTCCGCCCATCAATCCCAGAAGGCGTAGCTGGGTGGGGTGCAAAAGGGAAATTGGATCTTGATCGAATCGAATCGCTGGCATCCAAATCGAAATCGATCTCATGACCAACACCTCGGCTATCGGACATATTCATTTGATGGACAACCCGCTGCCAATTCACAGGCAGAAAGCGCCTCCGACAAACAAGCCGACAGTCAACCGATCAACGACCTGCAATCCGTGCAGGACAAAACTCCACGCACCGACGCAGGCAAGAAAGAGCATGGTCCAGCCGATAACCGCGAAAGGCTTGCCGTGTATAAAGCGCTGCGCCTACTTCCCACCAGCGACCCCAAAGTCGAACATCTTCGAAACGACCATCATTCTTGCGCCCTCCAATTGAACGAACGCTTACTCGCCCGTCTTTAGCGGAGCAGGTGTGACTTTGAAAACTCCGTCCGCAATCTTTTCGCTCGTGAAAGGCCGGACATCCTTTTTATTGAGCCCCGCATGATAACCGCCCAAGCTTTGCTTGCTTATTTCGAGCCGCCGTACTGGTTGGTCGTGGCTCGTATGAGCCTCCAAAGCGCCGAGCGAGAAATCGTCTGGTGAAGTTGCGGACATATCCGTGCTGCCGAGACTTGCATCTGACTTAGCGAAATAAAAATAAAAGACAGGTTCGGTCTCTTTGAGTTGTGTTTGAGCATGAGCGCCGGGAATAACAGCGCGGTTTTTCTCGGAGCCTCCAAAACCCACACTCCACGCGCCCCCACTTCTTACATCTTCAACTCTAGAAGGAGTCAGTTGTGTCATCTTGGGTTTGCCGTCGACTTCTTCATAAAGATATATCCCGGAGGCATGCGGAGCCTTTGGATCGTTCGGATCACCGTGGGGAGCTTCAGCCGGAGCGGCGACGACAGGAGCGGGTGCAGCCTTTACAGAACTCGAAACCAGAAGCATTGCTTGAAGAACCTCGTCGCTGATACCGGCGTCCTTGAGAGTCTTCAGAGCGTCAACGCTCGTATCGAAGTTGCAGGTGGAAGCCTTGATTTTCGCGACGATGGTCGAGTCAGCAAGGTTGAGCTTGTGGAGTTGAATAATCGAGTCATTGGTGAGCGTTTCGGCTTTCGCTATTGTCGCGGTCACCAACACGAAACAGGCAAATACTCTCAGAATCGTTTTCATCGTCGCTCCTTTGGATTTACGTTTGGTTCAACCCGTATTTCGACTCTCTTGCTGCGTCTAACGGTCGCAACGGCAAAGTTTTTGCCAGCGTAAACGCCGACTCTCCGCCTCTCCCAGTTGGCAACGAAGCGACCGACAATCGGATGCTGCAACTTCATGAATGTTCCCCTGAGGATGGATAGCACGGATTCGGGCTGCGGAACAAGCCGGATCAACCCAAGGACTGCAGACGTGCTTTGTGGTGAATCCACAACAGAGAACATCGCAAGGGTAAGAGCCGAATTTGTCTTTAAGGACGGCAAGTGGATATTGAAACAAGTGGCGCTCAACCGCATCCCCCCGCCCCGTAAAATTGCAGACGCACTAAGTATCCGCGAGTCGAAAAACTGGACGAAGTCACTGCGCCGGTAAGAATTCTAGCCTTTACAAAACTAAGTGCTGTGCAAGGCAATGCGTAAATCCTTCGAGTGCGGACAGACCCCACAAATCATATCTGTCACTTTGCTCCGGTCTGTGTTACGGAGAATGTTTGGCCCCCGATAGTGATTGTGCCCTTAAGAACATTGGTGCTGGTATTGGCTGCAACGCTGTAGCTGATCGCTCCTCTGCCCATGCCGCTGGCGCTGCTTACGATCGTGATAAATGGATCGTTGCTGACGGCGGTCCAAGCGCAATCAGTGAGATTGGGGGTCACCCTCACTTTTGCCAAACCGCCGGTGGCCTTGAGCTTACCGGATTTGGGACTCAGCTTGTAGGTACAGCCTCCGGCAGCTTGGTTGACGGTGAATGTCTGGCCCGCAATCGTCATCGTGCCGGTAAGCGGCACCGTGTTGGTATTGCCAGGCACAGTGAATTTAACAGTTGTGCCGCTACTTCCGGTGATTGTAATAAACGAATCGTTGCTGGCCGCGATCCAGGAACAGTCGCTACCGCTGGCTTTCACGCTGATACTCTTGGACCCGCCTTTTGCAGTGAGGCTGATGCTTTCCGTGCTCAACTTGAAGGTACATGGTTGGGCGGTGAAATTCGCCGTGTAAATCGCACCGCCCGGCGGCACCGTTATGTTGTGGATTTGTGCACCACCATCGTTCCAGCTGGAGAACGTCCAGCCGCTGTTGGCACTCGCAGAAATCTGCTGCGAAGATCCGACCGTGAAGGTGCCCCCGCCCCTCACCGTGCCTCCATCGGTTGGGTTGGCCTGTACTAATACTTGAGCGTTGTTTTCGACCGATCCGCCGGATTGCGTCACTGTGAAGGTTTGCCCGGCGATAGTCATCGTCCCAGTCAACGGAGTGTCACCCGTGTTAGCATTAACCGTGTAGCCTACCGTCCCGTTGCCGGAGCCGCTGTTGCCCGAGGTGATTGTAATGAAACCTACATTGCTGGTCGCTCTCCACGCGCAACCGTTGGACGCAGTCACGCTCACGCTGGCAGAGCCACCCGCACTACCGTACACCGCTTCGGGTGGATTAATCGACGCGCCGCACACTGGTTCAGCACCGACATTCAGTCTGAACACCGTGCCTTCGCCACCTCCATCGCCGCCAGTTGTGGTCGTTCCATAGAAATTACCATCGCTGCCTTGTATCATCGCTGCACTTGGATTGCCACCATCAGTATCGTCATTATCGTCATTGAAGGTGTACAAATTCGTTAGGGTGCCCAGTGGAGTGATCAGGAATACGTTGCCCCAAGGACCCGCACTTGACGGGCCGGAAGTTGTGCCATAAAAATTACCGTCCTTGCCCTGCACAAGTCCCCCGAGCGGGTATTCACCGTCGATACCACCGGTAAACCTGTATAGTGTGGTGAGAGTGCCTTGTGGAGTGATCTTGAACACGCTGCCCCAGTCAGTAGGGAAAGCCGGGCCGCCGACTGTGGTGCCATAGAAATTACCGTCGTTGCCCTGCATGAGCCCCGCCGCTGGGGTTCGACTATCCGCAGCCCCGGTAAAAGAGTGCAACGTGGTCAAGCCGCCAGCCGGGCTCATCTTGAAGACCGTGCCCCAGTCGCCTATGTTTTGATTACCTGCGGTCGTGCCATAGAAGTTACCGTCCTTGCCAATAATACGGTCTCAACCATCAGCCCTTCGGGGACTGTCACTTTACTTGCCAGCGGATTGAGTCATCCGTTGGCCTTCGCCCTTGACCCTGCGGGGAATATTTACGTGGCGAATCAGGGCAACGGCACGGTTTCGAAGATCTCAGCCGATGGGGTGGTAAGCAATTTCGCCAATGGTTTTGTTCAACCAGATGGGCTGGCTTTCGGCGGAGACGGAAACCTTTACGTGGCAAATGCAATTGGTGGCACAGTTTCAATGGTCACGCCCGCCGGGACGGTTACCACTTTCGTCGGCGGGTTCAATGCACCGTCGGGCCTGGCTTTCGACGCAGTCGGGAATTTGTATGTAGCAGGTTCCAGCGACGGCACGGTTTCAGAAGTCACACCCGCCGGAGCAGTAAGCTTGTTTGCCGGCGGGTTCGCTTCCCCGACCGCCCTGGCCTTTGACGGAGGTGGGAACCTTTATGTGGCGAATTCGACGGATACCACGATCTCAAAGGTCACACCCGCCGGAGCAGTAAGCACTTTTGCCGGCGCTCTCGGCGTGCCGATGGGCTTGGCCTTTGACGGAAGCGGAAACCTTTACGTAGCGGATTCCGCCAACAGCACAGTAGGCGGCGCGATTTTAGAAGTTACGCCCGCCGGCGTGGTCACTACATTTGCCAGTGGATTTTCCGACTTGGTCGCCATCGGTTCCCTTACGGCGCCCACTCCTCCGACAATTACTATCCAACCACAAAGCGAGACTGTGGTTGATGGGACGAACACCGCGCTTTCAGTTGATGTCAACGGTGCACCGGGTTCGAGCACTTTCCAATGGCAGGTATCCGTCGACGGGGGAATGACTTGGACGCCGTTATCGAATAATTCAACTTACAGTGGAGTTGAGTCGTCCACGTTAACTGTGACCAGCGTATCGGGATCAATGTCGGGGTATGATTATGAGTGTCTCGTGTCGAACGCGCTTGGCTCCGCCGTCTCTAGCACGGCCACGCTGACCTGCGTGCCCCCCCAACTGCTCACTACCTTGTACGGCTTCACCGATGGTGCTGACGGGAGCAGCCCCTGGGGAGTGCTGTTGCAAGACAGCGATGGGGATTTCTATGGCACAACTGCCGGCAATGATCCGGATACTGGCGACTGGGGAAGCGTTTTCAAGATCACGTCGGCAGGAACCTTTACCACGTTGTACAGTTTTACCGGTGCTGCGGATGGTGGCGCGCCATACGCCGGGTTGGTGCAGGGTAGCGACAGCAATTTCTATGGCACCACCACCGGTAACCAGACTGGTGGCAACGGCACGGTGTTCAAGATCACTCACGCAGGCACTCTGACAACATTACACACTTTCACCGGAGGTGCT
>Ga0207145_1051_pt2 | contig 16336 bp, 15 predicted proteins | sample Alteio_BWMinHeat_35_FD_153578 | JGI IMG/M metagenome (GOLD analysis project Ga0207145, IMG submission 153578) | Enriched cells from forest soil in Barre Woods Harvard Forest LTER site, Petersham, Massachusetts, United States -... | ecosystem: Environmental > Terrestrial > Soil > Temperate forest >...
GTGAAGCGTCACGCTCGGAATCGAGCTGAGCTTGGGCTTGCCATCGAACACATACGCAAACGCGCGGCGGATAATCTGAAAAGTTTCTTCGTTGGAGTAAATCGGCATCGCGGTTTGCTGCCGCAAATTGTAAGGTCGAATATCGTCAAATCCCATAATGTGATCAGCGTGTCCATGGGTTAAGAGGACTGCATCGAGGCGCTCGATTTTGGCGCGGAGGGCTTGTTGGCGGAAATCGGGAGTTGTGTCGATGACTACATTTTGACCGTTGCGCGAGAGGAGCAGGGAAGGGCGCAGGCGGTTGTCGTGCGGGTCTGGCGAGGTGCAAACAAGACAGTGGCAAGCGAGCGATGGAACGCCCATGGACGTGCCGGAGCCGAGTACGGTGATTTTTAGCGGAGCCGGAGGCATGCTGCGAATATAAACTCTTGAAATGCCAGGTTCAAATTGACGCCGCAAATATTCTTAGGGCCGGCCTTTGGCTTTTGCTTGCGAGGCGGCCTGGGCGGCAACCGCTTGATTCACTTCCAAATAAGTCATTTTCAATTTGCCGAGAAGATCGAGCAGCAAAGTGTCTTCTTCCGGCGCCAGGTTGCCTTTGGTCTTTTCGTGCAGAGAATCCAGCATATCGATGAGCTCGTGGGCGGCTTCGGGGTCGATCACCGGCTGTCCAGTGCGCGGGTCTGCGTATGCACCCAAAACCATGGCGGCATTGCTGCCAATCATTCGAACGAGATTTTCGAACGCCGGGGAACGCTTGGGGACTTCCACGGGAGCGGGCGGAGCAACCGACTTTGGAGCCTCGGCAACGGGGTGCAACCGTTCTTCGCGCTTGGCCTCGCGTTCCTTTTCTTCCATGGCTTCTTTGCGAAGCTCACCTTCGGCAGTAAAGGGACGGCGGTCGATCACGCGGAATGAATCTTCTTGTTTATGATCGGTCAAGGGGACAATCCTCAGAGATATTTGTCCAGATAAGTTTAGCACGGCTGGGCATTAAGGGAACCGCTGCAGTTGGATGCGCGTTTGGCACACCGGAACTAAATCGGCAAAACAGTGTTTCATAAGATGAGCTAAGATTTCAGAACAGTTGCATCAAGAATGGAAAGGACCAGGAGGAAACGAATGCGACTCTCAAAGTTCAAAACGAAAATCGTATCAACCGTTCTGGCCGCGGCGTTTGTTGTGAGCCTGCTACCAGGCCGCTCCATGGCGCAGGATCAGGCACCGCCCTCTTTTTCTCCGGACCAGCTGGACCATTTGGTTTCGCGCGTCGCGCTGTATCCCGACCCGCTTCTGGCGCAGGTTTTAGCGGCCGCGACCTTTCCGGATCAGATTCCCGACGCCGCGAGATGGGCCGATCAGCATCATTATTTGAGGGGCGCCGAACTGGCCAATGCCATAAATGAGGATCGCTTGCCGTTTGACCCCAGCGTCCAGGCGGTGCTTCCTTTCCCGTCTGTTCTGGACATGATGGCTTCGGATATGAACTGGACTTCGGATATTGGCAACGCGTTTCTCTCCGATCGTCAGGATGTGATGGACGCGGTACAGAGAATGCGGCAAAGGGCCAGGGACTTTGGCTATTTGCGCAGCAATGGACAGATTGTTGTGAGCGGCGGACCTTACATCGAGATCGCGCCTGCGAACCCAGCGTTCATTCCTGTGCCGTACTACGACCCGCTGGTGGTCTACGCCAGGCCGCGGGCTGGCTTTTTCGTTGGCGGCGCGATTGGCTTTGGATATGGGGTAACGATTGGCACTTTCTTTCGTCCCTGGGGCTGGGGGTACAGCCGCTTCGACTGGCGCGGGCACGGCTATTATGTGAATGATCGGCCGTGGGGACGCTCCTGGGGAAATCGCGGCGTCTATGTGCACGAATACCATGGAGTCCAGCGCTGGGATGCTGGGCGGCGGGCGGAAGGGCATGAGTTAGTCGGGCGCAACGAACATGAACGAAACGCTTGGCGCGAAGGTCGCGGCCGGGAAGAAGAACATGACCATGGCCACGGGCACGACCGTCGGCCCTAAGAAGAAGTAAGTCCAAATTAATTGAAGGACAAAAGCACCCTGGCTAGACCAGGGTGCTTTTTTTTAAGACCGCACTTAAAGTGTCCCCGCGCTTGGCGTGGACCGCTTCGAGAATGCACGGAGTTAGGGCGCGTCGCGATACGTAGGCAGCAATGCCGGGCAAAAATTATTGTTGCTATTGTTAGCGAACTTTCCCATTATTGAGACTGGCATCCGCTCCGGAATCATCTGAGCTACATGTTACTGTTTCGGTCGCCCAGCCTTGGCTGCGATGGGAGGACTCATGAATGCCTCTAGTCCCTTGATTCGCGCGGGCCTTTGCAGCGCGCTCGCACTATCTCTTGCCATGATCGGTTGTGGCAGCACGCAAAACCAGAATTGCGCAAATTGCATGTTGTCCGGCGCGCAGTTTCTAGTGGCTACCACGACCAGCGGGCAGATTTTGCGCTTCCCGATCGAAAATGGTGGCTTGGGTGCACCGATTTCCATTCTAGGTCCCGCCAACAGCACGGGAATTGCTGTTGGTACGCCGAGCGGCGGATCGAGTTTTCAGATTTTTGTGTACGTCTCCGATCCCGCGAATAACGGCATCGACGGATTCTCGGTAAGCAGGACCGACGGCTCGATGTCCGTTCTGGCGGGATCGCCTTTTCCGATGGGAACGACCAGCGGCGGTCCGGCCTCCCTGACGGTTTTCGGAAACATACTCTACGCGGCGAGCACCGACAACAGTATCGTGGCATTCAACATCGCCCCTGGCGGCTCGCTGTCGATTCTCTCCGGTTCGCCCTTTCCGGCGGGCGCAATGCCTCTACAGATCCTTTCGTTCCCTTCGGCAACTGTACCCAACACGACGTTCTTTTTCGCCGCTGACTTTGCCGATGCAAGTGGGAGCATTTCGGGGTACTCGCTCAGCCAGTCGGGAGTTCTGAGTCCTATACCTGGTTCTCCTTTTCCGACTCTTTCCGGGAGCGGCCCGGCGGGCATGCTCGGCGCCGGCAAGTTCCTGGACGTGGCACTTGAGCATGCCGACGCCATCGCGGTTTTCTCCGTCAGTTCGACGGGCGTGCTCTCACAGATTCCGGGCTCGCCGTTTCCGGCCGGTCACGGAACTTCTTCGTTTGCAGCCGCCAGCGGCTTTCTCTACGCTTTGAACAGCGCGGATCACACCATTTCGGTTTTCACTATTGACCCGGTAGCGGGCTCGCTTGCTCCCGTTTCTGGTTCGCCGTTTAGCGCGGGAACGACCTCTGGGCAACTCCTCTACAACAGCGGGCTGCTCTACGCTTCGGATCCCGCAGCGAACGCGATTCAGGTTTTCACGACGAATGGGATGACCGGTACGCTCACACCGGCGATGGGTTCGCCCTTTGCTGCCGGAGCGGCGCCGGTGGCTTTGGCAGTAGTGAGCTTTCCTGCTGTTGACCCTCCGAAATAGGCCTTCGCCAAAGCCGCGTTCCTTAAGGCGCGAGCAATGATCCCAAGGTCACGTGAGTATGACCCCTTAATCTTTCATCGACTCATTTATATCGGGACGATCCTTAATAAATATCATGGGGATTCCCGGGGGCCGAGTTTCCGTTTCGCTTTACCGATATCAGTCGATGGAACCGCTCAGTCAGGCCTTTGCCGCAAAATCCAGGAACTGGCGTTATACTTCGACGCATGCCTCGAATACCTTCTGCCATCCTCGCGGCGATGCTGGCCATGCCCGCGGCATTGTTCGCCCAATCACCCGATCCTGCGCAATTGGCGCAGGTCTTCACGACCTATCAGCACACAAACACGCCCGGTTGCGCTGTGGGAGTCGACGCTCCCGGGCGCGAGACCTGGACCGCCGCCTACGGCATGGCCGATCTGGAACACAACGTTGCCAACACGCCCGCCACGGTTTTTGAAGCCGGCTCCGTGAGCAAACAGTTCACCGCGGCTGCCGTTCTCTTGCTGGTCGATCGGGGGCAAGTGTCTCTAGACGACAACATCCGTAAGTATTTTCCCGAAATCCCAACCTATGAGCGGCCCATCACCGTGAGGCAACTCTTGAATCACACTAGTGGTCTGCGCGACTGGGGGGAAGTGGAATCCTTCGCCGGCTGGCCGCGCACTACGCGGGAGTACACGCACGCTCACGTACTCGAGATTATCAGCCGCCAACACGCCCTCAATTATCCCCCGGGCGATGCCTGGTCCTACACAAATAGTGGCTACAATCTCGCGGCAATGTTGGTCGAACGGGTCAGCGGCATGACTCTACAGGCATTCTGTCGCAAGGAATTCTTCGAGCCTCTCGGCATGACCTCCACTCAGTGGCGCGACGACTTTCGCCGGATCGTACCCAACCGGGCAATCGCTTATTCCATGCACGGATCAGAATGGCGTCAGGACATGCCGTTTGAGGACATTTACGGAAACGGAGGCCTGCTTACAACCGTAGGCGACCTGCTTAAATGGAACAGCAATCTCGCGACCGGCAAACTGCATCCTTCCGTATTCGAACCCATGCAGAAGCCCGGCTCTTTGAGTAACGGTCATTCGATCAATTATGGTTTCGGGCTCTTCCTTCTGAATTTCGAGGCGCTCGCCGAGGTCAGCCACTCGGGTGCGACCGCTGGTTATCGCGCATGGCTTGGACGTATCCCAACCAAAGGCCTTTCCGTCGCTGTTCTTTGCAACGCAGGTTCAGCAAATCCGACCGACTACGGATACAAGATAGCCCGCTCGTACCTCGGCCTTCCGGCTCCGGACCCGCCAGTTTCGTCCAAAGACGTCACACCCGGCCTTTACCGCAACGTTCGCGACCACTCAACCATCAAAGTAGAAAACACAGATGGCGCACTTACATTCGATGGCCGGCCAGCCCAGAGCGCTGCGCGATTCGTAAAGGGCAAAATGTTCCTTCCCAATCCAGTCTACGGTGAAGACGTTTGGGAGCGCGTCGAACAATTCACACCAGCGAACTTAAGCGCATTCGCCGGCGTCTACGCAAGCGACGAAGCCGAGACGGTGCTGCGCGTCGTTCTCGAAAACGGAAACTTGGTAATTCACCGCCGGCCGGATGCTTCTTTTACGCTCAAGCCTACTTACGCCGACGCTTTCGACAGCCCGCTCGGCAGTGTGCATTTTCTAAGGGATGCAACCGGAAAAATCGTCGCTCTCAGCTTGGCGGGCTCCCGGGTGTGGGATCTACGGTTTGCTCGGCAAATCCGATGACTGGTGCGCTCACACCAGTGATGGGTTCGCCCTTTGCTGCCGGAGCGGCGCCGGTGGCTTTGGCAGTAGTGAGCTTTCCTGCCGTTGACCCTCCGAAATAGGCCTTCGCCAAAGCCGCGCTCCTTAAGGCGCGAGCAATGGTCCCAAGGTCACGTGAATATTCCCCCCCAATATTTCATCGACTCATTTTGGGCGTGTTGACACACGTCAAGTGGAATAGTTTCGGGCAGGTGGTTGGCGGAGCGTTTCGGCCGTAGCGGAGGGAGTGGTCAGCGAAAAGCTTATCCGATTGGCACTTCCAGCTTCTTCAGTACTTCACGAGCATTGTCATTTTGAGGATTCAGATCGAGTGATCTTTTGTAGTTTTCGATGGCCAGCGTCTTGTCGCCTTGTTTCAGATACGCTTCCCCAAGTGAGTCGTATACGTTTGCATCCTGAGGAAATTGTTCAACGTTAAGGCGGAAAACATCTATGGCAGCGACGGTGTCGCCCTTGCGAAGCAAATCGTAGCCCATGGAATTCAACTGCAATACTTCAAAATCATATTTGTCTGGAGCGTTGCGGCGCAGCTCATGGTAGCGTGCGATGGCCTCTTTTACGCCTTTCGATCGGTAAACTCCATATAGAACCGCACGAATGTCAATCTTCGGGCACTCCACAACAGCGCTTTGGCCCGCCGCCCATTTTCTCCAGGAGCAGAGCAGGGATGAAATCACTGCGCTTCCGTTGGAACTGTTCGTCATAATCACGATACCGTCGCCCGTAGAGGGCACGATTTGAAAGAAACTCTCCCAACCACGGTTCGACCCGCCGTGCCCGATTCCGACTCTGCCAACAAGTTGTGCGGGGCGAACCGTGTAGCCAAGGCCGTATTGCGGGTCGGGTCCATAAGGGTCGCGATCCGCCCAACGTGAGGCCGGCGCTGGAGTTTGCATCAACGCGACGGTCTGCTCTTTCAACACTCCACGACCAGGAGGCTCGCCGCTTGGCCCTTTTAGTCCCGCGGCGGCGAATGCCGCCAAGTCGCGAACAGTCATTGTGAGCCCGGCGGCGGAAAGCTCGTTGTACCGGAGAACCGGCAGTGCGCCTTCGAGTCCATCGTATGGCGTAGCCATCACATCCTGAAATTTGGACGGCAGCCCATACTGACTATTCGACATGTGCAGAGGCTGAAAGACATTCGCCTTTACGTACTCCTGAAAGCTCTGGCCGGACACCTCTTCAATGAGGAGTTGAAGAATGGCATAGTTCGCGCCGGAGTAGTGAAAACCTGAGCCAGGCGTTGATACCACCCGCACGTCTCCGGTTCCAGTTTTTCCCGAGAGAGCGTCCTCAATGGGGGGTAGCGCGGTCTCCGGGTCCCAACCATGAAAATCATGGTTTGAAATTCCAGACGTGTGGCTGAGCACCCGCCGCACGGTGACCTGAGTGTTGTCAAAGGCGGACGGTGGCAGGTGCCATCGTTTCAGGTAGAAGTCGACGGGGCGGTCCAGATCTACCTTTCCGCTATCCACGAGCCGCATGACCGCCCACGCGGTTGGCGACTTCGAGATCGAGCCAACGTTGAATACCGTCTCTGGTGCGATAGGGGCTGCAGTGGCAGCGTTGGCGAAACCATAGCCGTGCATCCAGACGACTCTGCCTTTCTGGATCAGCGCGACTGCAGCCCCAGGTACTGCATATTCCCGCAGGAGGCTAGGCGTTACAGCATCTACCGTTGAGGTGAAAGAGTGCGTGTCTTTCGACTTTGCGGTTGCAGTGCTCCCGGGTTGACCGGACGATTGTGCAGTCTGGCCCTTAGTGCTTGTCGCCGGAAACATCGCAAGGAGAAAGAGGAACAATAGCAGGGATATTCTCATGCCACCGAATACGAGAGCCTGTCAGTTTTGTTCCATCAAAGTTTAGCTCCAGGATCCTAAGAAAGAGACCTCCGAACAAGCGTTGAAACCAGAACAATCTGGATAGAATCCGAAATGCCAGTTAACGGCTACACGTGCACGTGCCAAGTCCTGGTGTGTCGGGTTACCGGTGACTTGAGTTCCAGTTCCGTTCGTTTTCTGGACCGCGCCCAGGAATGTCCAACTACTTCGCGCGTACCAGCAAGGCAAGCCCTACTCCCATGACCAGAAGAGCCAACCCCAATATCACCAAGACCAGTTTCCACTGTTGCTGTCTTTTGGACTGACCCGAGACCACGACCACATCTTGCGAGGAGACAAAGCTCGGCAGTGCCTTCTTATACGATCTCCACAAAAAGAAATAGGGCAGTCCCGCAACCGCGCAATACACTGCCAAAGCGATGCCCATATTTCGTGCCATGTGCTCAATCGGCTTGCCCATTCCTTCCAGGTGCACGAAAAATGCCGACCAGGAATTCGCCAGCATCATCCCGAGCCCAAGGATGTAGAAATGCGCAAAGTAGAACATCTTGAGGAATGACTTGATCTTCAGTTCTTCGGCGGCAGACCTGACGATGTAGCCCCGACTCCGGCGATCTCCGCTAAACACGACTACTCGCCCGGCTTTTTCGTCTCGAAATGCATTGCTTACGATGGAGTCTAGTAGACCCATAACCTTGTTCTCCTTGCGCGCATTCCGGAGGCCCAGGGTTTCAGAAAACCACTTTCCTCTCAGATTACTCGCCCGGAAAGCCACGCGCCTACGGTCCCAAAGTACAGGTTTGTAACTCCAGTTACTCGCGACCTCTGTGACTAAAACTGCGGGTACATGCCTTACTACGGGGCGGGGGGTGAGTGATGTGTTGAAGGTTTAATCCCCAGCCGATGTGGGAGATTCCGAGCGCCTGGTGAGCCGGGTAATCGGGAACTGACCTATCACCCCATAGGGGCAGTGTGCTTGTCAAAGTGTGCTGCGCACCGTAGAGTGGAACGTTTGTTGCGGAAGCGATTTAGCTGCAGGACGATGCGGAAGACCAAGAAAAAAAGCGGGAAGAAGAGCAAGCGAGCGATAGCTCGCCGGCCGGCGGTGAAATCCAGCAGGTTGAGCGCCGGGGAGTGGTTCGAAAAGCTTGCGGCGGTACAGGCACGTTTGCGTGCGCCGGATGGCTGCCCGTGGGACCGCGAGCAGACGCACGCTTCGCTTCGGACCTATCTGATCGAAGAAGCTTATGAGGTTCTGGAGGCGATGGAGAGTGGCGACGATGCGAAGTTCGCCGATGAGATGGGTGATTTGCTTTTGCAAATCGTGTTTCATTCGCAGATCGCCAGCGAAGAAGGACGGTTTGAAGTTTCGGACGTGATTCGCGCGGTGCACGACAAAATGGTGCGGCGGCATCCGCACGTTTTTGGCGAAAAACGCGCGAAAGATGCGGCCGAGGTGCTCAAGAATTGGGAACAAATCAAGAAAGAAGAGCGAGCCGCGGCAGGGAAGAAGACGGAGGCGGCGAAGGACGAATCCATGCCCGCCTCATTGCTAGATGGAGTTTCGCACGCATTGCCAGCTGGACTGGAAGGATTTCAACTTACGCGGCGTGCCGCGCGAATTGGATTTGATTGGGATAACGTCGAAGGCGTGTTTGACAAAATGAACGAAGAGGCGGGAGAGCTTCGGCAGGCGCTAAGCGCGAAAGACGCTGCGCGAGCCGAAGAAGAGATGGGCGATTTGCTCTTTGCCGCGGTGAATCTGGCGCGTTTTCTGCATATCGACCCGGAAATTGCGCTGAAGCGCGCCAATGCGAAATTTTCCACGCGATTCCGCCGCATGGAGGCGATCGCTGCGGTGAGCGGCAGGGCACTGGCCGATGTCCCTCGCGGGCAAATGGAAGAGTATTGGGAGGCGGCAAAGCGCGCCGAGAGGGAAGCCTCACTGAAGGCGGAGGCGCGCAAAGCCTGATGAGCGAGAAGATCTTCGTACGAAAATGCGCCGGAATCGACGAGTTTCAGCGGTGCGTTGCTTTGCAGAAGGAAATCTGGGGCGAAGAGGACATCGAGGTGGAACCCGCGACGCTTTTTGTCGTGGCTTCCGAGACTGGAGGGCACGTTCTGGGCGCCTTCGACGGCGACCGTCTTATCGGCTTCACTCTGGCGCTCGTGGGATTCACAAACGGGACTGTATTTCTGCATTCGCACATGACGGGCGTGCATGACGCATATCGCGACCGAGGGGTTGGCCGGGCGCTCAAACTTTTTCAACGCGAAGAAGCGCTGGGGCGGGGCATTCGTTTGATCGTGTGGACGTTTGATCCCCTGGAAACGCGAAATGGGCATTTCAATTTAAACCGTCTGGGAGCGATCGCGCGGAAATATCTGCCGAATCTTTACGGCACGACGTCGAGTCCGCTGCATCGAGGACTTCCTACAGACCGGTTGTGGGCGGAGTGGCAACTGGATTCCGCGCGAGCAGTGGCAGCGGTCTCGGACTTGGCTAAGGAGGCGGAGTCCGCTCCTGCGACGATTGAAATCCCAGCCGAAATCGATCGTTGGAAACAGAGCGATATGGTGGCTGTGGCAAAAGTGCAAGCGCGCATCCGAGAGGAATTTACGGCTTGGTTTGCGCGCGGTTACGCGGCCGTCGGCGTGAAAAAGACGGCTACGGGCATGGCTTATTTGCTGGCTCCGTGGAGCGATTTTTAGATTTTTGGTGGGACGAATTTAAGACGGGCACGGCCCTTCGAGGCTCAGGGTAAACATGCCGTGCCCCTACGATGGAAGGGACGATGCGCATACAGGAAGTGACATTGCGGGAAGTGCGAATGAAGCTGATCGCTCCATTCGAAACGAGCGCTGAGCGCACGGATGAGCGGCGCATTATCCTGACGGAAGTGGTGACGGACGGCGCCATCGGGTGGGGTGAATGCGTCGCGGGAGAAAAGCCTTTTTATAGTCCGGAAATCACCGATACAGCATGGATTGTGATGCGCGATTTTCTTTGGCCGATGATCAAGGGCCAAGAGATCGCTGCGGCGGCCGATATTTGGGAGATGTTCGAACAAGTGCGCGGCCACAACATGGCCAAAGCGGCGCTGGAGTCGGCGATTTGGGACGCGGAAGCCAAACAGAAAGGCGTGCCACTTTCTAAATTGCTCGGGGGAACGCGGGACGAAATCTCGAGCGGAGTTTCGATAGGGATTAAAGAGTCGCTGGATGAACTGGCGGCCGCGGTGAGGAAAGAACTCGCTGCCGGTTATCAGCGCGTCAAAATAAAAATCAAGCCTGGCAAAGAGCTGCCGCAAGTCAAGCGTCTGCGGGAAGAGTTTCCCGCTATCAAGCTGATGGTGGACGCCAACTCCGCGTACCGCATGGAGGACTGGGCGCTACTCAAGGAGTTGGAACACTTCTATTTGATGATGATCGAGCAGCCGCTCGGGTGGGACGATTTGTACGCGCACGTTGAACTGCAGAAAAAACTGGCGACACCCATTTGCCTGGACGAGTGCATTCATACCGAAGAGCATGCGCGTGCGGCGGTCGTTCTGGGCGCATGCAAGATCATCAATATCAAGATGGGGCGCGTTGGCGGTTACACGGTCGCGAAGCGCATCCACGATCTGTGCCAGCAAAATGGAATGCCTGTCTGGTGCGGAGGCATGCTGGAGGCCGGGATTGGACGGGCGCACAACATCGCGCTATCGACCCTCGCGAACTTCACCCTGCCGGGGGACGTCACCGCCAGCCGGCGCTACTGGCATGAAGATATTATCGAGCCGGAAGTGACGGTGTCGGCGCAGGGGACGATTCGCGTGCCAACGGGGTCGGGGATTGGGTTTGAGCCGAGGCGGGACCTCATCGAAAAACTGACCGTGCGGAAAGAACGGCTGGTCTGAGGCAGTGCTCGTCGAGTCTTCCAGAGGGCGTGCGCCTAGCCGTCCAGTCATCGCTCTTCTGATCGGCATTATTGTCGTGATTTGGGCGGTCAACTTTATCGCCGCAAAGATCGGGTTGCGTTCTTTCCCGCCTCTGACGATGGCTTCGTTCCGGGTGTGTGCGGCGGGCGTGGTCATGGTGCCATTCTATCTATGCGTTCGGCGGCTTCGGCTGACCGCGTTTGCCGAGAATGAAACTGCTTCCAAGCGGGGATTCACGCGGCGCGATGCTTGGACTTTTCTTTACCTGGGATTTTTCGGAGTCAGCGTGAACCAGTTTTGCTTCACGCTTGGATTGCACTACACTTCGGTGAGCCATTCCGCAGTTATCGTGGGAATGGGGCCCATTTACACGCTCATTCTGGCGGTATTGCTACGCTTGGAGCGACCTACGTGGCGTAAAGCTGTGGGAATGGCGATTGCGTTCACGGGAATCGCCGTACTCGCTTCAGAACACGGGATTTCCGCTCATTCGCCGTCGCTGCTCGGCGACGCGATCACCATGACGGGTTCTGTGGGATTTGCAACGTATGCGGTGCTGGGCAAACGCGTCGCGGGCGAATACGATGCACTGACCATGACGGCTTACAACCACTTTGCGGGCGCCTTGATCCTGCTTCCGCTGGCCGTGCATCAGGCGTGGAGTCTGGGGTCGGCGGGGAATTGGCGGGCTGTTCCGTGGCAGGCGTGGGCGGCTATCCTCTATATGGGACTGTTTGGCTCGGCGGTGGCCTATGTCCTTTATTACTGGCTACTTCGGTATCTGGAAGCGTCGCAGTTGAGCGCGTTCACTTACTTGCTGCCTGTGTTGGCGTCGATTCTTGGCATCCTGGCGCTGGGGGAGAAGGGGTCGTGGACGCAAGTCGTAGGTGGAGCGCTTGCCCTAGGCGGCGTTTATTGGACCGAGTCGGGGCGGGCTCCCAAGTAGTCGCGGGCCGACAGGGCCGGTATTCAACCATGTGGTTAAATACAAGAGCCTTTTCGCTCTGGCAGAGCGTCGTGGCATTGCCTTGGTTGCGTTGACCTGATGGGTGGGGCGTGCTAGGTTGCCGAGTCTTGGGCGGCAGGGGTAGTCTGATTGGGTCCAAGAGTCCTGCGGGAGAGGCTAAGTACTTGAAATGACGACGAAACCGACCAATCCAGGTGGCAAACTCCCGCTGCGCTGGGGTGGCGAAAAGGCGCGTATTGCGGTGATTCCGGGGGACGGAATCGGTAAGGAAGTGACGCCGGAAGCGGTCAAGGTGCTGCGGGCAGTCACGGCACGGGCCAAGCGGCCGCTGGAGTTCGTGGAATTTGATTGGGGCGCCGACCGCTATTTGAAGGACGGGGTGAGTTTGCCCGCGGGGGCTGTGGAGATGCTGCGGGACGAATTCGACGCCATTTTGTTTGGGGCGCTGGGCGATCCTCGGGTGCCCTCCAACCAGCACGCCGCCGACATTCTTTTGGGGCTGCGCTTCAAACTGGATCTTTATGTAAACGCACGGCCTGTCGAACTGCTGCATGACCGGTTGACTCCGCTGCGCGATCGCACGATGAAAGACATTCGCTTCATGGTTTTCCGGGAGAATACGGAAGGGCTCTACGTTGGGGTGGGAGGCTTCTTCAAGAAGGGCACCGCGGACGAGATCGCGATGCAAGAAGACGTGAACTCGCGTAAGGGCGTCGAGCGGATCGTTCGCTATGCCTTCGACTATGCGCGCGAGAATGGACTGACACGCGTCTGTATGAGTGACAAGTCCAACGCCATGACGTTTGCGCACGACCTGTGGCAGAGGGTCTTCAAGGAAGTGCGGCAGGAGTACCCCAAGATCGAGTCGAGGCACCTTTATATCGATACGCTATCGATGGAAGTGGTGCGCGACCCGTCGCAGTTCGACGTGATTGTGACGTGCAATTTGTTTGGAGATATCGTCAGCGACCTGGGAGCACAGCTGGCTGGCGGGCTTGGGCTTGCACCTTCCGGAAACATCCATCCGGGGAGGACGTCACTTTTCGAGCCGGTACACGGGTCAGCGCCTAACATCGCCGGAAAGGGGATCGCTAATCCCTTTGGCTCGGTGCTAGCTTCGGCGATGATGCTTGAGTTCCTTGGCTGGAAGGAAGAATCTCAAGTACTGCGCGAAGGCGTCAAATCTGCCTTGGGCGAGAATTTCGTTACACCAGATCTTGGCGGAGTTAAACGAACAGTTGAAGTTGGAGATTGGCTCGCAGATTTTGCGAAGAAGTCGAACTAACGCTACTTAAAGTAAATCATTAGCTGTCATCGCCTGATGATCGTCTGCTAGGAATAGCTCACGCTTTGCTTGCGATCTCCTAGACTTAATCCCGTGATGAGCATCCCTAGCAGGAATCCACCAATGTGCGCCCACCACGCAACGCCGCCAGTTGCAGAGGCTCCCACGGAACTCACCCCCGCTAGGAATTGAAGCAAGAACCAATAGCCGAGGATGATGAAGGCTGGAATCGGTATGAAAAATATGAAGACCAGTGTCAGCACTCGAGCTCGCGGAAAAAGAATGATATAGGCGCCCATCACGCCCGAGATGGCGCCGCTGGCGCCGAGGGCGGGCAAATTGGAGTGGAAGTTGAAGATGATGTGGGTGATGCCCGAACCAATGCCGCAAAAGAGATAAAACAGAAGGTAGGGGAAGTGGCCGAAGTAGTCTTCCACGTTATCGCCAAAGATCCATAAAAAGAGCATGTTCCCCGCGATATGCATGAAGCCGCTATGCAGGAACATGCTGGTGAAAATAGGAAAGAAAGCGTGTTCGAGGTTGCCGTGGCCGGCGAGGGCGGCGCGGATATGCGAAGGAATAGTGGCGTTGGCCATAACGAAGGCCTCGCCCTGGTGAGGGCCCAGGGTGATCTGGTAAAGAAAAACGATGACGTTCGTCAAAATGAGAAGAGTGTTGACGACAGGGTAGGTGCGCCGCGGGTTCAGGTCTTTGATGGGGATGAACATGCGATGGGGTCTTCTGCCCGTCTACGGGAAAGCGGCTCGGTTGCGCCGTCCTTTGCGTTGAAGTCTTTCAATTTTGTCTAAAGCAGAAATTCCACCTCGAGCACCCAGTGCTTCGCAGTTCAAACCAGCCGCGGCGCAGGAGAAGTCGAGAATGCGCTGCAACTCCCAGCCGTGCAAGACGCCGTAAGAGAATCCAGCATGAAATACGTCGCCAGCGCCAGTGGTGTCAGTGACGCTCACTTTGTAGGAGGGAGAATACCAGAAACGATGGCCGTCCCAGGCCATGGCACCATCAATCCCAAGTGTGGCGCAGACTGCGCGGCAGCCGAACTTGCGTTTGAGGAGGGGAAGGGCTTTCAGCATGTCGGGTTCGCCGGTAGCCGCACAAGGGAAGTCGCGAGACGTGACCGGATAATCCACGAGGCGGAGAAGCGGAGAGAGATTGGATGACCAACGATCAAAATCGGCGACGACAGGGATTTTGGCGGAGCGTGCCCAGGAGGCGCCTTGACGACTGGCAGCGAGGTCGCTTCCATCAATGTGGAGCAGGCGGGATGACGTTATCCAGCCACGCTGAAGGAAGGAGCGGGGAAGAGCGAGGTTCGTATCCCGACGACTAACTACAGTGCGCTCGCCGGATTCCTTCTCGACGAAGATAAAGGAGAGATGGCTGAGAGTTTTCGGGATGCTGGCAAGATGGCAGGCGACGCCCTCCTGACGGAGGTCCTGGCGGTGCAATTGGGCGGCATGGTCGTCTCCAACGGAGCCAACATAATGGGTGCGGAGTCCCCAGCGCTGGCAGGCGATCAAGGTGGTAGCCACCTGACCGCCGAGCATGATCTGGGTGTTGAGAGCCTGGACTTTGGAGCCGAGCTTCGGAAGCTGAGCAACTTGCAGAACGGTGTCGGTGGCGTTTTCGCCGATGCCGAGGATGTCGAAACGAGGCGTAGGCATAAGTAAGGTAGTGGAGCAGGGTATCGGAAGAGAAGGGAAATGCAAAGAGGGATGAGGGGTTCTTTGTGTCCGATAATGTAGGGCCGAAAAAGGAGCTGGTTAACAGAATCCAAGAGGGTCGTTTATCTGCAGATTGGCGCGGGAAATGGAAGGGATCGGCTGAGCTCTGCGACGGAGAGGCAAGGAGTCGTCGAGCCCAAGACGACCATCCCATCCTTCGAATTTGGCGAGGAACGCGAATGAGCGTAAAGGAACCGCACGAGAGGAACATCAAGAGTCGCATCCTCCCGAGTTATTGCCTTGGAATATTTCTGCGGAGCGTCACGTAAACATTGCGCGACGAAGGCGTGTATGGTAATTAAATTAGCTCTGCGTGTGCGTGCGGAACGGGCGTAACTCTTCACGATGTCCGGCGCAGCGTCGGCGCGCCGACAGCTCATGCCTGCCAGAGAAACGGAAGCCATCATCTTGAAGACCTTTTCGCTGGGAGAGGCGGACCGCCTGGTGAGTTTCTTCGGGCGGACGTCGGGGCGGATGCGCGGCGTGGCTTCCGGAGCGCGCAGGATCAAAAATCGCTATGGCTCGACGCTGGAAATTCTGTCACACGTCCAGCTCTGGTACATCGAAAAAGAGACGCGTGATTTGGTGCGCATCCAGCAGTGCGAGTTGCTGGAATCGTTTCACAAGTCGCAGAGTGACTATGAGCTGAGCACCGGATTGGCGGTGGTCAGCGAGGTTTCGGAGCAGGTTCTTCCAGAGCACGAAACGGCCGAGGCCATGTTCCGACTCTTGTTGCTCACGGTTCGCGAAATCGAACGCACGGGAGCCTGGCAGTTGCCGCTAAGCTACTTCGCATTCTGGACGGTGCGCTTGGGGGGATGGCTGCCACAGTTCGATCAATGTGCTTCCTGCGGGGCAGCGTTCGGTTCGCAAGCGGCTTTTCATGCTCCGTGGGAACCGGGTTTGTTTTGCGAGAAATGCAGGCGAGGCGGGATGCGCCCCCTTCATCTGGAGGGAAGGCAACTGGCCGAACGCTTTGCGGGAGAGAAGCTCGATAAGATTGAGTTCACAAAAGCCATGCATCAGCCCGCTGCGGAATTGCGGGAGGCATCGCTGAACTGGATTGAGAATCATACAGAGAAACCGCTAGCGACACGAAAGCTCCTGGAGACGACTTGACTGCTAAAGTAAAACTTGAGAAAAAACCGATTGGCCTCAACTTTCAAGATTTAGTTTTGAAACTCTCGCATTTCTGGGTGAAGCAAGGGTGCGTGCTGCAGCAGCCCTATGATGTCGAGGTTGGCGCCGGCACGATGCATCCGGAAACATTTCTGCGCGTGCTGGGTCCTGCTCCGTATCGC